>TARA_B110000503_G_scaffold31884_1_pt1 | contig 139406 bp, 121 predicted proteins | sample TARA_B110000503 | Tara Oceans TARA_B110000503 (sample SAMEA4397472) | marine metagenome | biome: Polar Biome; feature: [SRF] surface water layer (ENVO:00010504); material: water (ENVO:00002006), including particulate matter (ENVO:01000060) such as... | depth 5 m | reverse complement strand
TAATTTAATCAGTAGTGCAGAATTTATCCCATAGATTTTACCTAAATCCAGACCTACCTTGAAGCTGCCCCCACTTTCGCGAAACTTGACGATACGTTGGGCAATTCGCATACTGAAGCCCAGTTTTCTTAGATCTTCAAAAGGGAGTAGATTGGGATTAAATTTAAAGGGACCGGTGGCCGAGTCAATGCGAGGAACGGCTTTGAGTTCAAAGGAATTTCTCACTTCATGACTCCAAATCTATGGTGGGAATTGATTTTTTATAGTTTCCGATGGTGCTGATTAATGGAAAAATGATAGCGCTTACAAATATAAGCGCTATCATGACCAGCACGCCATTGGCCTTTTTTCTTGAAAATCCTAGTAGATTGGTAAGATAAATACGGATTCTTTTCATGATCAATATGTGGATTCAATTATTTTTTATTGAAGAATGTGGATTATCAGTTCAATATAAAAAACATTGAAGCTATTTTTGCACTCCGATTAATTCTTTTACATGTACGAAGATTTAAAAGTTGTTGGTTTTTCTCATGATACTTCTCCTATAGAAATTAGGGAGAGTGTGGCTTTTTCTGAAGATCAGAACAAAATGTTTCTTGATAAGCTCAAGGAGCTACTGGGTATTGAGGAGGCCTTGATTCTTTCGACCTGTAATCGTACAGAAATTTATTATTCAGCGGAAGCTGATTTGACAGATGAAATAATATCCTTGATCAAGTTGGTCAAAGGAGTCGGAACTGCCATCGATGATTTTGTTTGGGTGAAGGCTGACCTTGATGCTTTGAAACATCTTTTTAGAGTTTCTTTGGGTCTTGAGGCCAAAGTTTTGGGAGATATTCAGATCTCCAACCAAGTCAAAAAGGCCTATCAATATTCTGCTGATCAGCATCTTTCAGGACCGTTTTTTCATAGGTTGATGCATTCTATTTTTTATACAAATAAACGAGTAGTTCAAGAAACAGCGTTTCGAGACGGAGCCGCATCGGTTTCTTACGCCTGTGTTGGCATTACCCAACAGTTCATTCAAAATTTCGTCAATCCAAAGGTCTTAATATTGGGTTTGGGAGAGATCGGTCGTGACGTTGCGGATAATTTAGAAGGCATCAATGCCACCATCACGTTATGTAATCGCAGTAATGAGATCGCTAGTGTCTTATCTAAGCAGTACAATTATGACATGATAGGATTTGAGCAGGTGCTCAGTCATCTCCCCGAATTTGATGTCATTATTTCTTCTCTTTCAGTAGCAGAGCCCTTTGTCAAGGCAATTCATATTCCAGTTCAAAAATTATCACAGCGACTTTTTATTGATTTGTCCGTCCCTAGAAGTATTGATGTCGAGTTGGATGCAATGGAAGGGGTTATATTGTACAATGTCGATCAAATTGAAGAACAAACTTCTGGTATTCTGGAACGTCGTAGAGCGGCTATCAGCCAAGTTGAATCCATAATGGATGAAACATTGGGTGAATTAAAACATTGGTCCATGGAAATGGAAGTTTCGCCTACGATAAAAAAATTAAAAAAGGCTCTTGAAGACATTAGAAAAGAAGAACTTGCGCGGTACGTTTCTAAGGCCACAATTTCTGAAATAGAATTGATGGACAAGGTTACCAAAAGTATTGTTCAAAAAGTATTAAAATTGCCAGTGCTACAATTAAAAGCAGCTTGTCAGCGAGGTGAAGCTGAAACCCTCGTTGAAGTACTTAATGACCTTTTCAATCTACAAAAAGATGAGGTCTCTATTAAAAAATAATCTTTGATTGCTTGGTGGTAAGTATGCGTATCACGCTGACTTTGACTTGTATCTTTTTTGCTTCTTTTTGTTGGGGTCAGGTTTCTTATGAAGTTTTTGATAAGGGATTTTATCAAGGTGTTAAAGACCAATATGGAGAAATCATTATTGAGCCTATTTATGATCAAATAGGCTGGTCTGATGGAGATTTTCAATTGATTGGCGAGTTAGTTGGATACCTTGATAACGGAAAATGGGGCTTGCTCAATTTAAAAACGAAAAAAAGAACCCGTGCGATATATTATGCTCTCACTCCTCAAAGTGGTACGTACATCTTGGCTGCTGTTAAGGGCAACCTAACAAATCAATTATTTTATGGAATTCTAGATGATCAAGGAAACGTTAAAATAATATGCAGATACTTTTCAATTGAGGCTAATGAAGTGGGCTATGAGGTTGCTAGCTATGACCAAAAGGAAATCAAAATAGGCTTTTATAATTCAAGTTTCCAAGACATTATAAGCCCGATTTATAAGGACATCGAGTTAATCAATGAAGATCTGTTATTTGCCAGAGATTTTTCTGGAAAAGGCTCATTGTTTCGTGTAGATGGAATGGAAACTTCTTCGGAGAAATATGATGACTTCACCTTGTTAAAAGATGGATTACGAGTTGAGTCGGAGGGTCGTTATGGGTTGCTATCATTAGACGCATCTAAAACCCTTTTAAAGGTCAATTATAAGGAGATAATGAGTGTTTCAGAGTATATCGAATTCCCTCAATGGCAAGTGATGGATTTGAATTTAAATATTTTATCTGCCTTATTTGCGGACTCAATAGATTATAGCGTTTCTCAGACTTTATCAAGCTATAATGGACGTCAAAGACTATCGACTATCGACAACGTTCCCCAATCGGTTCATCCTTTTGTTATTCGTGAACGCATTGGGTCAGAATTTTTAATTACCAAAGAGATGTACAATGGTAAATGGTCTGTTTTATCCTCAATTGGTGCTCCACTGATTTCTAATCAAGATTCTATATTTTTTGATGATTTATTTTTATTTGGGAGTTCAAAAGGAAAATGGGATATCTATAATAAATCAGCAAGGAAATTAAATTCGGAATCTTATGAGTCAGTTCTACCAAATATATTTTCGCTAGTACCTGTGAAAAGTGGAGGCTATTGGGGATTTATAGATTTCAAAGGGCTTGAAGTAATTTCATTGAAATATGATGCTTTGGGTTCAAGTTATGGCCAAAAGTTGGCTGTTAATTATTTAACTAAATGGGGAGTTATTGATCTTTTCGATAATTGGATTTTGGCCCCTATATATGAGCACATTCAATTGGGCCCTTATGGAATAATTGCTCAAAGAGGCGAAAGGACCTTTTTGATTTCATATAATGGAGAAGTCTTATACGAGACTTTTGGAGCGCTGATAGATAGCGGGGCATTTTTGGAAATTATTGGCCAAAACCAGCGCAAAGGAGCCATCTCCTATCAAGGAAAAATCATAGTGGACCCCATCTATGAGGAGGTTGGGATGGTAGGAGATTATTTTTGGGCGCTTCAGGACCAAAGGGCCGTTCTAATAGATGATGACGGAAAGTTGCGTGTACAGCCATCCGCCGGCATTTCACGATTTATAGGTTACCATGACGAGAAATATATGATTCAAAAAGATGGGCGATATGGATTTGTTGATTTGAATGGAAAGTTGCTAATTGCCAATCGCTATGATAGCTTACTTCATTTTTCAGATGAACGAGCTGGCTTCAAGTTGGGAGATAGGTGGGGGTTTATAGATTTCAATGAACACCTATTGGTGCAGCCAAATTATGATCAGGTGTTTCCTTTTGAACATAACTTATCCATTGTCCGTATGTCAGAAGATTATGGACTCATCGATCCGTTTGGAAAATTGGTTCTTTCGCTTGAATACGATCACATAGATCGAATTCAAGATAATTATTTGCTTTATCAAAATCAAAAAGTAGGTATTGCCGATCTTACTGGGCAGTTAATTTTAAGAACAGATTATGATTCAATAGTACCCATTTCTCAAAATCTCTTGATAGTTGAGCAAGACAAACGACAAGGACTACTAGATTTTCAGGGTTATCTGAAACTAAATTTCAATTATGAGACAATTCAACTAAAAGGAGATCACCTTATTTTAAAATTATTATAACATCATGAGCGAGGTGGTTGGAGCGCTCAAAACATACTTCTGGATCATTTCTGAAATATCTCTTGACTGGATAGTATTGAGGGTATTCAAGTAGTCCTTCAGGAAATCTTCTGCAAGATTATTTATAAATAAAGAACTATAGACAGAGGTTACGTCTAAGATTGTATTCATTGAGCCAAGAAATTTACCTCTTAAAAAATTTTTCAGCATTTCTGTTTCTGAATTTGACGGATAATTATGGGCGAGTTCATTTATTGCGCCATGAATTTCATTTAATGCCTCTGCTGATTTCTCTCGTTTTAATTCACTTGAAATGGTCCAATAAGAGGAGTTACCGGCATGTGAAATTGCAGCATGAATCCCGTAGGTCAATCCTTTTTCTTCTCTTATTTTTTTCATAAGACGGGATCCAAAAAAGCCACCTAGTAGTTTGACAGCAATATTCAACTTATGAATATCCGAATGCGACCGGTTAATTGTGATTCCGCCAAGTCTTAAGGACGCTTGCGTACTGGCTTGACCCTCAATCACATGATGCTGACTGTTGGTATTCAGTGCAAATTGGGGTGTTGCATGTTGAAAAATGGTCAGCTTATTCAGTATTTGATTGATTTGGTCCATTTCTTTGTTTCCAATCGCGCCTCCTAAAATTAATTTAGGTTCATTGGTGAATTTGGTATTGAAAAAATTGACTGTTTCATCTAGAGTACATTGTTCAATAGCGAAGACGTCGAGACTTTTTCCATAGGGATGCACATTCCCGAATAGAAGTTTATTAAACTCTATTGAGGCAAAGTAAGGATTTTTGGCTAACTGTGATTTTATTAATTGAGCCTTAATGGATTTATTGATATTAAATTCTTCCAAAGGAAAGCTTGGGCTACAGAGTAGTTCTTCCAATAGGTTGAGGCTTTGTCCAAGATGCTTTTTAGTAGTATATAATTTAATTGAAGAATAATCTACCGAGGTGTGAATCTCAATGTGCGATCCAAGGGTTTCATATGCAACGCTAACTTCTTCTGCAGTTTTGTTTAAGGTGCCGCCAAGTAGCATTTTACCTGTCATGTAGGCGGTGCCCGCTTGATGCTCAAACCAACCCCCACTTTTGAATATCAATTCTATAAAACATATCGGATGGAGGTCACCTGAAACGATTAAACAATCAACCTGGTTTTCTAATCTGACTATTTTTGATGTTCTTAATTGAAAATCTGATAATGAATAGGCATGAGGTATAAGAGTCCTATCCAACATTTCTGGGTGGCTTCGGACTTTGTTTTTTATCGAAGTTAAATAAAAAAGAAACCCGGAGGGTATCGCCAAGCGGGTTGTTTTGGTCTTTTGGGATAAGATAAGAAAAGTCAAAACCGAAGACCTGGTACCTAAGGCCTAAACCAACAGTCGCATATTTACGGTCACCTTTGTATTGGCTTTCAATGAAATAACCCGTCCTTACTGCAACAATTTCTCGATACCAATATTCCACACCAATTGAATAGGTGAATTCTTTCAGTTCTTCACTAGCCCCATCTGGCGCATCACCAAAGGAACCAAAGGTGCCTTTTAGAAACGACCTATTTGGATCTTTTCCACTTTCGATGGTTAAATCCCCATTGGAATCATAGACAAGGTTTCCATCGCTGTCTTTAACGTAGATTGGTGGAGTAGGTACCATCAATTTATTAACATCAAAAGCCATGGTGAATGAATTATAATCGTCCACATTGATTTTCCAAGCAGCTCCTACTCTTAAATTGGCAGGAATGAAATCTTCATATTCTTCACTTGTGTAACTTATTTTTTGACCAATATTAGAAAAATGTAACCCAACAGAAAGATCAGTTGCCAATCCTTTGACGGCAATAGGGGTGATGTAATACACACCCAAATCAAATGCGAGACTCTTGCCAGTGTTGGCACTGGCCGCACCCGTACTATTGCCTGTAAGGTTTGACCAAATATATCTAATGCTCAGTCCGCCACTCAAATTTTCCAATAGTTTTCTAGAGTAAGTGGCATCTATGGCAAGTTCCCTCGGATTTTCAATCCCTTCAGGAGCACCCGTAATAGAGGTTAACTGAATTTCTCCCAAGTCAAAATACCTTAGGCTGGCTCCAAAGGATTGAATAGGATCAATTTTTTTATAAAATGATAAATAGTTCAATGACATGTCATCAACAATATTCCCCAGCCAAGGTGAATACGACATCGAAAAGCCCATATCCTTGTCAATGAAGGCTAGTTTTGCGTTGTTCCAATGAATACTTTGAGCGTCAGGGGATGTAGCCACCCCAGCATCTCCCATAGCTGATCCCCTACTATCCGGTGCGAAACCTAAAAATGGGACAGCGACTGAAATAGGATTGTAGTCTTGCTGACCTGTGATTCTGGTCTGTCCAATGGTTAAAAGGGGAATTAGCCAGCCAATCGTAAGTATTAATATTTTTTTCTGAAAATTCATTTTTTTGTTTGGTATGCCTATTTAATGATTAAGAGTTTATTAATGACCGTGCCAATGGCGCCATCCGAGTTACTCTTTACATTTATTTTACATAAATAGATTCCGTTACTAAAAACACTTTGGTTCAAAACTACTGATATATCATCGATTATCTGAGGACTATCATCTATTTTAAACGATTCTTCTTTGATAATTTGGCCGTGAAGGTCATAAATCACTAGGTTAACATCTAATGCTTCCCCTTTTCGATCATGCTCAAAAGTAAAAGTCGTTTTATCATAAGCAGGATTCGGGTAATTTTTTACGTTATATAAGAGTATTTGAGGATCATCTTTGACTGTGAAATTAACGAAAGTAGTATTCACATTATTGTGCAGGTCTGATATTTTTAAAACGCCAAAATGAGCCCCAATAGGGAGATCTCTTAATGGAAATACGATACTCCCAGATTGATAAGTGTTCAAGTCGGCCCTATAATAGTTATTGAGTATGTATTGAGTGCCGTCTTCTAGCGTCAAAGTAATGTCTTGATTGATTCCTATTCCAGAGGTATTAATGCCACTTTCGTCGCTGATTTTGGCAATGAAAAGGCTACTGGAACCTATGACACCACCATTTTTAAATGAATAATCGTCCATGAAAATATTGACTATTGGAGGATCTTCATCTTGGAGGGGATTTTCTGCAGATCCTCCTATGACAACGGACAGATTAGACCCACTCGCGTCACTAGACAAGTCTTCTGATTGTGCATATAGTGTTATTTTACCTTGTTCAAATCTGTAGCTAATATTTTTTGGTAGGATAAATTCAATTTCAAATAGTCCATTTGAAATTGTTGCAAGCCCATCAAAAAGTTTGTTTTCTCTTACCGTATAATTGAATTTACTACTTTCTTGCCCTAAGGTTTGTTTTTCAATAAGTCGGTCAAAAACGGCGACACTTACCGTACCATTGAAGTTTTCAATTGGACTGCTATCTAGACCTTTGACAACACCCTTTAATGAAATTCGTTCTAATGCACTTAAGGTATCTTTCTGATCTGGACCTAGCAGCTTTTCGTTAATCGATGTGAGGTAAACCTTATTCTTAGGGTATTGAAGCATTAGCATTGGATCCCCTAGTAAAGAAAAATTGCGATTATAGGGTCCCGAGAGACTTTCGTTTTTTGTCAGCCGCATGATGTCGCCCAATCGCAAAAATGCTCCTTGCTCGGTTTTGAAAAGATTACTATGAAAAGCTGCATTGACCAAATAATTGGAGGTGGCATAGACCGGTCGGGTGGTAGTCAGCAAGGCGATAGCCCCTCCATTTTGATTAAGCAATAGTTTTTCTGCACCAGAAGCCCCAAAAGTAGGATCGTCATATCGTCCAAATTCACATGTTGCTGTTACGAATATTGGCAAATAGAAGCGATTGGTCATTTCGGAAATAAATTGGTCATTTAACACATTCTCACTAGCCCATTGTTTCTCATTTCCATGCCCCAAATAATTGACCATAAAAGTGCCATTTTCTAAGGCAGTTTTCAGTGCGGATTGTGTGAGAGGTGCCAATTCTTTGTTGCTAAGTATTTCTTGTTTAACGGCATCAATGTATAGCTTGTTGATTGTTGTTTGAGGTTGAAAATCTTCCATATAATCAGACAAGCTTTCTGCATCTGAAACATGTCTATTGCCATCCCCATCATCCACAACATAGGTTAAGCTATTTTTCCATGCCCCATTCATTCGTTCACTCGTGGCATATCGGATAATTTTATTTACTACGCCGTTCGCTTCATTCATCGTTTTTACTGGAAGGCGACCAATACCTATTTCCATGGTATGATCCCCAGCGTATGATTCGGTCCAAATACCTTCTGCTTCTTCCATGAATCCAAAATAATCATCGGAAGAATAGCTTTGGACAGGATCAATAGCATTTTGTGATTCATAGACGGGTACAAAGTTTGTATTGTTGGATATTCTGTATTTGTAATCATATGAGCAGTCACCAAAGAGGAGCGCATATCGGAAGGTGGCATTTTTTTTCCAGTAGAATCTAATGGCATCTCGAATGGCGGTAACATCTTGCATGCCAGACGAAAACTCGTTATATATCTCAGTGGTGGTAACCACTGCAATATCTAATTGATCGTGCGTGAGGTGAAAGTTGGCCAATCGTTTTGCTTCAACTAAAAAGTCCGGATGTGTGATGATGATTCCGTCGCGAGGACTCAGTATACTGATGTTTTGATTCTTTATTTTATTGATTTTGAAGGGATTAGGTGCTTGATAGTTGGAAAAGGCTACCAAACGTTCAGTCCCGGTGTTCTTTACTGTAAACCTGACTTTAGTGCCTGTGGTGATTAGGGGAATTTGACTGATTACATTATTTGTTACCTCCCAAACTTCGAGAGGGTCAGTGTCGGTCATTTCATAAGTAATAAATGATTCATTGATGGAAGGATTTGAAAATGACAAAATATTTTGTTCAATGATCAATTCACGTTCATAAGTCAAACATATTTGATCTAAATAGCCTAGTAGCACATCGTATCCAGGAACATTTGGTAGGGTTAACCCCAAAATCGTTTCGGTGCTCTGAGGAATAAATTGAAACTCCCCTGTTTGAATATTTCCTTTTATCTCATAGGTGCTTCCTGTTCCTGTAAGGATGTTTTCGTAAGGAATGGATCCTAAAAAAGATCCATTATGAAAAACTTCAAAAGCCCCATCTAAATCACTCCGACCAACAATTCGAATACTTGCATTTACGGTACTTAAAGCATTGGGTGTATGAAATTGATAATTTCTACTTTCTCCAGATCTAAAATACCTTTCTAGCCACATTTTTCCTGAATTTCCCAATAAATTTTCTTCATCTTGCTCATGCGCGATGCGCGCCATAAAGCTATTGGTGATGGAAGATTGTTCAGGCAGGGCTGACTGCTCGGAGATGCGCGCTCCTTTGGCGCCGCCTGATGTAATGAAATAATAAGAGGTATCGCAATAGTTATTTTTCTCAAAGACCCAATGATCGACGGACCAGGTGAAATTATTTGGTCCTTTGGCATAAAAAAGAAGCTGATCGGTATTATGGAAGGTACCATCCTCAAGGCCATAGGCCTTTAAGCTATTTTCCAGTAAGCCAGCGGGTCGCTCGGCGTCATTTGCTTGCGGGAGCATACCGACACCATTACCAAAAATTTTTATGGTATTTGGATCGCTATAATCTATTCCAATTTGATCAAGGAAGGCCTTGTCTATTTTATAGATTCCTTCTTCTGTAACGCCTATTTTAAACCAATCACCTTGGCTCAACACATTTAATTGTCCAAATGTTGCGAAGGGGATTAAAGAAATAAATACAACAAGATTTCTCACAATAATCAAAACGCCAATTGATCTATAAAATTATGACAATTCAATTTTTAAAGGTTGACTTGAGGAAGAGGGTTCCGGCTATTGAAGTGATAATGTAGCTAGGGATCAAATAAGGAATGACTTGGGCTCCAAAGATGAGACTTCCGAGAAGCATACCAAAAATGAAAACGAATTTGAGCTCATTCCCATTCCACTTATAATGCTTAAATTTAAAATTGATCATTTTTATTGGAGCTGTCATAAGGATACAAACTATTAAGGTATAGCCAAAGGTAAAAAATGGCCATTCAGTGATAAAACTGAGTTGCGTAATGGTTAAGGTCAAAAATGCAGCGGCTGGGGTGGGCAATCCTAGGAAATACGAAGTTTGGTCATCGTCGAGATTAAATTTGGCGAGTCGAATGACTGCAAAAATAGCAATTAAAATAGCGGTGTAAGAAAGCCAAATAGGTGCCTGTTCAATAGAAGTATACTTAAATAGATAAAGCGCGGGGAGGACTCCGAAGCTAATGGCATCGGCGAATGAATCTAGTTCTTTGCCCATAGGGCTTGCAACATTTAAAAGTCGCGCTGCAAATCCATCAAAAAAGTCAAAAATAGCTGCAATTATGACAAAATATAAGGTGTTTTTTAAATTACCCTCAAAAACATTGATGATCCCCAAGACGCCTATGAGCAGGTTAGCCACTGTTAGTAAATTAGGTATTTGTTTGATGATTTTCAAGGCCTTACAAATGGATTATGTTTTTTCTCATGGCCAACGGAGGTACTGGGGCCATGCCCTGGGAAAATTAAGACATCATCGGGCAAATTAAATACTTGGTTTTTAATGCTTTTTTCCAAAGTTTGGAAATCGCCACCAGGTAAATCTGAGCGTCCTACACTTTCTTTGAAAATAACATCGCCTGCGATAAGCACCTTTTCTTGGACATGATAAAACATGAGGTGACCAGGCGCATGACCAGGTGCGAACCGAATCCGCAACTGTTCTGCTCCAAATTCAATAAGGTCATTTTCATTTAGCAATTTATTTGGAGTGGCTTCCTCATAATTGACAATACCCCAATTGGGAGCATAGGCTGTTACCGATTTAAGGGTTTCCAATTCTAATGCAGGAATGTATAGTGGGATATTGTATAAATTTTGCAAATAAAGATTACCTAGGACATGATCGATGTGGCAATGCGTATTGACAATCAAAACAGGCTTTAACTCATTTTTTGATATATATTCTGTCAGTTCTTTTTTTTCAAAGTCTTCATAGCAACCGGGGTCTACGATAACAGTCTCTCTATTTTTACTGATTAGAAGATAAGTATTTTCATAGAAAGCGTTGAATACAAATGATTTGATGTCCATTGATAAAGCATTTTGCTACAAATTTGCTTAAAAAGTCTTTAAGACAGTGCAAAAGATAGAAGTTTTGATTGTGGGTCAGGGATTGGCGGGAAGTTTATTGGCTTTGGAGCTCGAAAAAAGAGGAAGAAAAATACATGTTGTAGATAATAATCCATCGACGAGCTCTTCCAAAGTGGCTGCGGGTCTTTACAATCCTATCACGGGTAGAAAAATGACAAAAACTTGGATGGCCGATGAGTTATTTCCAAATTTAGGTAATTATTATGAAGCATTGGAAAAAAGGCTTCATGCCTCTTTTCATGAAAGAAAAAAGCTTTACAGACTCTTCAATAACATGGAAGAGCAAAATGATTGGTCATTGAGAACGGTAGAAATAGGCTATGATGCCTTTATAAAAGGCACTCAAAACGTTTCTGCGGGTATTTTGAAATTAAATGATCATTTAGGTGGCTTTTATCCCAATTTCTCTGGGGTGGTTGACGTTAAGCTACTAGTTGAAAAGTGTAAAGAGTATTTGGTTAGTCAAGGATTATATACGCAGCAGCAGGTGCCGATGAGTGAATGGGATTTTCAGGAAAATCAGCTCAATATGGGATCCATACAAGCGGAGCAAGTAATTTTTTGTGAGGGGCCTCGAATGGTTGAAAACCCCCTTTGGACCGAGGTTAAGCACAATTTGGTTAAGGGAGAAATTTTAGATGTCAAGTGTTCGTTACCTTCGAATCAAATATTCAGTAAAGGGATCTTCATAATTCCAAAGCAAGGTTATTTCAGGGTGGGCTCGACCTATGATTGGAATGACCAAATCCCTGAGCCTACAGCGAAAGGTAAAAGAGAACTATTGAGTAGATTGGGCAAGTTGTATTTGGATGAAGTGGAAATAATTAATCACCAGTCAGGTATTCGTCCAGCTTCTTTTGATCGAAGACCTTTTGTAGGATTTCATAATAAATTTAAAAATGTCGGTATATTTAATGGGTTTGGCAGCAAAGGTGTTTCTTTGATTCCTTATTTTGCTAACCAAATGGCGGATCATATTTGTTTTGGGAAAAAATTACCTGATGAAGTAAATCCAAATCGTTGATTTATGAAAATAGTAATCACTTTTTTCTTTCTTATTTGTTGCACTGTGACCTTTCCGTCACTGGGTCAATATTATGCTACAGATTTTGGTCAAAATCGCATTCAGTATAAAAATTTTGATTGGGTGTATTATAGTACCAACCATTTTGATGTATTTTATTATGCAGAAGGAGGCAAATATGCGAAAGAGGCCATTGATTTTTTAGAGGACGAATTCAAGAGATTAACTGATGTTTTGGGGTATGCACCTTATTCGAAGACCAAAATAATTATTTATAATTCAGTAACTGATCTGCAGCAAAGTAATATTGGTATCGATGATGCCGTATTCACGATTGGAGGTGAAATGAGCTTTTCAAAATTACAGATTGAAATGGCGCATCCAGGGGTGGCGCATCAATTTAAAGAGCAGTTGGTCTATAAACTATCTAAGGTTTTAATTAATGATATGCTTTTTGGGGGCAATTTCAGAGAAGTCATTCAAAGTTCTTATTTACTGAAGCTTCCAGATTGGTTCATTGAAGGGGCTGCTCGTTATTTGGCATTTGGATGGGATGTAACTATGGATGACTTCATGCGTGATTACTTGACCTCCAAGCGAGCCAAAAAAGCAGAGAAAAAAATTGAAGGGGAACAAGCAGGCTTGTTAGGTCAAGCTATTTGGAATTATATCGCGATTCAATATGGAAACTCCAACATATCAAACATACTCAATCTCACTAGGATCATGCACAAAGAAGATGTCAGTATATCGAATGCATTGGGCGTAGGTTATAAACAATTTTCAGGAAATTGGAGAGCTTTCTATTTGAAAGGTGGAAAAGAAATAAGTGAAGGCTATGTGAGCATTGACGATCAAAAAATGATTGCAAAAATGAAAAATGAGGCGGTACACTTAAACAACGTGGCAGTTAGTGAATCAGGTCGATATATAGCGTATTCAGAAAACACCCAAGGTAAAGTGATACTCTATCTTTATGACAATACCACGGGTACTCAAAAGCGAATCATGATGAATGGGTACAAGGTGGATGAGGATCAAGTCGATCGTGAAATGCCATTGATAGATTTCGCCGGAGATGATTTTTTGGGCGTTATTTATTTTCAACGTGGGTCTCTATATTTGGTCACCATCAACATTGAAACGGGTGTCAGAAGTGAAAAACCATTGACGCGGTTCAATCAGATCAATAGTTTTTCTTTAAATCAAAATGGACGACTTGCCATTATCAGCGGAGATTTAGATGGTAAAACCGATTTATTTTTGGTAAGTGTATTGAGAAATTCGCTGAGACGGATTACCTCAGATATTTTTGATGACATTGACCCAACGTTTGTACCAGGTACAGCTGCGATTGTTTTTAGTTCTAATCGGACTTCTGATTCGCTTTCGATAGCGAATACGTCTATTAAAAATTTAAGTGCAGATTTTAACCTATTCATGTTTGATTTGGATACTAGCGAGACTAAGTTTCTCAGAATCACCCATACCAACACAAGAGACACTAAGCCAATGGTCAAAAACGAGTATGAAATGTTTTTTTTAAGTGATCAAAGAGGTATTAATAATGTATTCAAGTATTCTTTTAAAAGTGGCACTCAGACACAGGTGACTAATTTTAATAGTAGCGTGAAGAATTTTGACCTTCACTTTAATGAAAATGGAATGGTTTTCATTGCGTTAAATGGGGGTATTGATGAAATTTTCTATTATCGAAATATCGATTTAGAGTCTCCTAAATTTGCCCCTCAGACGCCTCGAAAGAATTATAACCAAGCTAAATTCATGGCCAAGGTTTTAAACTTGAGAGAAATAGAACGTCTAAAAAATGATGCAGCAGCGCAGAAAAATAACATAGAAGCGGAAGTAATTAGCTCAAAAAATGAGCCATATACGGAAGGTCAAAAGGATAGTTTGGATCAAACGAAAATAGTAATCGATCCAGAAGATTTTGTCTTTAATGAAAGGGTGACCTCAGATCAGGGTGATCAAATTGATACTGAAAATTATAAGTTCGGTATTAATCAAGGTAAGAAAAAATCAAATAGTGCGCTACAAATCGATTCTTTTTTTAACAATTACGCACGTTTAGAAAACGAAAATCAAATTTATGGACCTATACAATACAACCCAAAATTCAGTTCGAATAACTTAATTTTTTCTCCTGGAATAGATGCCTTAAGGGGTTTTGGTTTTTTAGTTGAAACCCAAATTTCTGATATGTTGGGAAATCATGTATTAACAGCCGGAGGTTTTGTCAGCTCAAGTCTGAAGCAAGGGGATTTGTTTGCCGAGTATAAATATTTAAAATATTGGCTTGATTTTAAAGTGAAGCTCATTCGAAAGTCCCTTTATTTTGAAAATGATGAAGAAGATTTCTTAAGGCAAAGTTATAAATTGAACGGGGTCGTCATCGGCGCTGCATTGCCGTTAACCAATAGGTTTAGAATTGAGTTAGATCCTTTTGTTCAGCAAACCAATTTCAGGAACTTACAGTACCAAACTGTCAATGCAAATACCACGGTACCTTTTGCAGAAGACGAACAGGTTCTGTTTACAGGATTCAAGGCTAGGGGTGTCTATGATAACATTTTAGAAAGGAGTTTTAATGTTTTGCAAGGAACAAGAGCGTTGATTGAATTTGGATATAACCAGTCCTTTTCTCAAGAAAAGTCATTCAATCTTTTCCGAATAGATGTAAGACATTATCAAAAAATACATAATGAGCTTACGTTCGCCACGCGACTTTATTTTGGTAAGTCTTTTGGTCAGCATCCACAAAAATTTCTTTTGGGCGGGGTCCCTAATTGGTTTTTGGCCCAAACGGAGACGCATTCAGTTAGTGATCCCTTGAATGTTAATAATGAAACGAACAACACGAATTTACTGTTTACTGAATTTGTCACCAACATGAGAGGTTATAATTATAATGAGAAATTTGGTACAGCTACCGTACTCTTAAATATGGAATTGAGATGGCCAGTTTTTCAATATTTTTCAAGATATTCCATCAAATCTAGTTTTTTGAGAAATTTCATGCTGATTGCATTTGGTGATATTGGTTCAGTGTGGGATGGAAAGGCACCCTTCACGCGTGAAAATAGCACTAAGTTTGTTCAATATGCCGAAGCGCCCTTTACGGCAAGTATTGCCAATTATGAAAGCCCTTGGCTTTCAAGTTATGGACTTGGTATGCGAATGGCTTTGCTTGGCTATTATCTTAAGTTGGATTACGCGGTGCCGGTACAAGATTTTACTAGACAATCTTCAAGATTTACCGTTTCTATAGGTTTAGATTTTTAAAAAGAGAATATGATTACATCAATGACTGGGTTTGGTTCTGCCGAAAAAATAAGTGATAAGTATTCTCTAAAAGTCGAAATTAAAACGCTCAATAGTAAGTTTTTTGATGCGTCTTTTCGATTACCAAGAGAGTTTGTGAAATGGGAAATAGAGATTAAAAATCTTCTGGAGAATGGGTTGGGAAGAGGTAAAATAAACTTGGGCATTGATTTTAATATTAAGCATTTTGATCAACCCCCCATCCAAATTAATCAAAATCTGTTTGATGCCTATTATCAAAAACTAGTGGAAGTAAGCAATTCGCTGGGTGTAAATGGAAGTATAGAACTTTTTAAGATGGCTTTTAATATGCCCAATGTGGTACAGCATCAAGATGAGGCTACGAATTACATTACTTATGAGGAATTAAAGTCTGTTTTGGAGATGGCGCTCTCGAATTGTAATGAATTTAGAGCCAATGAAGGCGCTCGATTGGAAGCAGCCCTACTTGAATCCCGTTTGAATATTGAATTAGGCCTTGAGGAGGTCAAAAAACTTGATTCTGGAAGAATTCAAAATTTAAAAACTCGAATCCATACGGCGCTTAAGGAAATTAAAGATAAAGTCAAAGTGGATGAAAATAGATTTGAACAAGAGCTCATTTATTATATCGAGAAATTGGATTTAACTGAGGAGAAAATACGATTAGCAAGCCATTTGACTTATTTTGACGAAGTGATCGCAGATCCATTGGCGCCGAGCGGTAAAAAATTGGGATTCCTTGCCCAAGAGTTGGGTAGGGAAATCAATACCATCGGTTCTAAGGCAAATGACGCAGGCATACAGCGGGCAGTCATAGGCATGAAAGAAGAACTTGAGAAAATCAAAGAACAAATTCTAAATATCCTATGATGCATGAAGTATGAGACTATTAAATGTTATTATTTATGACAATAAAAGATGCTCAACAACAAGTAGATCAATGGATCAATTCGACGGGAGTCAGGTACTTCAGTGAATTAACGAATATGGTTATTTTAACAGAGGAGGTAGGTGAAATGGCTCGTATTATCGCCCGTAAGTATGGAGACCAGTCCTTTAAGAAATCAGATGAAGGCTATGATTTGGCAGATGAGATGGCCGATGTACTTTGGGTACTTATGTGTTTGGCTAACCAGACGGGTATAGATTTGACAGACGCCTTAGCCAACAATATTAAAAAAAAGAATTTGAGGGATGTTAATCGTCATAAGAATAATTCAAAATTGACCTAAGTGGAGATCTCAATCAATATTCCAGCACTTCTTTTTCCAGCGATTTCTTTGTTGTTATTGGCCTATACCAATCGATTTTTGGCCATCGCACAGATTATAAGGCAATTACACGGAAAATACCTTCAACATCCAGAGAAGGGATTTATCGTGGGGCAAATTAAAAATTTGAGAAGGCGTTTATTTTTAATTCGAGATATGCAAATATTGGGTGTGTTGAGTTTTTTCTTCTGTGTACTTAGTATGATATTGATATTTAATTCAGAAATCGAATGGGGAGAATATGCGTTTGCCTTGTCCTTAATCCTGTTGCTAGGCTCATTGGTATTTTCACTTCGCGAAATTCAAATTTCTACCAAAGCATTGGATTTGGAAATGGATGATATGGAATTGGGTGAAAGACCTAGATTTTAATAATTTTACCGCCTTCCATTTTCCCTATCACTAAGGGGTAATAATCGTTTTGAATGCAAAATGCAATGTCTTTGGTCACTCCAAAGCGAGCCAATCGTTGGGCATGACCTGATTTTTCAGCCGCCCCTATGAGGTCATTTTTATTTATTTGATACAGATCATAAGCCATTTGAGCACTGTCATCACTCAGTGAATAGCTCTTTTGAATTAATTTACTAATCAAACTACCAGCGTAAAGTGTATCTTCAAGATTAGGCGTGCCCTTCCATCCAGCACAATGAATGACCAAGGGAAGTTTTTGAGAAAGTAAATAGGATGCTGTGGCACTAATATTAAGAAAAGCCCCTATGATGATCTGATCAGCGTCCGTGGACTTGGAGAGTGCCAAAGTACCATTGGTGGTAGAGATAGCCACTTCCTTATGGGCTACTTTACCCATATATTCAAATGGCGAATTGCCAAGGTCAAAGTTTTCTATTTTGATGCCGCCCCTTTCACCTGCGGTGAGCATCCCTTGTGCGCCCAGTGTTAGGCATTCGGCAACGGTACTTACGGGATAGACGGCTTTTACGTTTTCAGCTAAAGCGGTAATAATACAGGAAGTTGCCCTGAAAACATCTACCACCACGGCTATCTTACCTTTTAATTGATGTTGGTGAATTAATTCTGGAGTGAGACAAACTTCAATTGTCAGTGCCATAGGAGGATTAAATAAAAGGGAGTTTACAAACTTTTGCAGCTACTTGTTTAGCGCGAATCTCAATGAAAATTTCAGTGCCCACTTGATGGTGCCCAGTCTGTACATAACCCAAGCCTATTCCTTTATTTAAAGTTGGACTCATGGTTCCAGAGGTGACTTTGCCTATGATCGTTCCTTGTTGATCAACAATGGGATAATCATGACGTGGAATACCTTTATCAACGATTTCAAAAGCAATTAATTTTCTTGTCACACCTTGTTCTTTTTGTTTACCAATGGCTTCGGAATTAATGAAGGGTTTGGTGAACTTGGTAATCCAACTCAGACCGGCTTCTATGGGTGAAGTGGTATCATCTATGTCATTCCCATATAGACAGTAGCCCATCTCAAGTCTTAAGGTGTCTCTGGCACCTAGTCCAATGGGTTTAATATCATAAGGAGCACCAGCTTCAAATATTTTATTCCAAACGGTGGCGGCCTTTTCAGATTTTACATAGAGTTCAAACCCACCCGCGCCAGTATATCCTGTAGCTGATATGATTACATTATCTACATCGGCAAACTTCCCTTGTGTAAAATGATAAAATTTTATGGCGTCAAGATCGACACTCGTCAGTGACTGTAAGGTTTTTGAGGCATTTGGTCCTTGTACTGCAAAAAGGCAGATATCGTCTGAAATATTGGTTAATTCCGCACCTTTTGAATTGTGCGAATTAATCCAGCGCCAATCTTTTTCAATATTAGAGGCATTGACCACCAGCATATAATCTTCATCTTTAAATTTATAGACAATTAGGTCATCAATAATGCCGCCTGAGGCATTGGGCAAACACGAATATTGTGCTTGACCATCAATCAGTTGAGAGGCATCATTGCTTGTGATCATTTGGATTAAATCAAGGGCATGAGGTCCTGTAACCTTAAATTCACCCATGTGAGAAACGTCAAAAACCCCAACACCTTCTCTTACAGCAAAATGTTCATCTTTATCAGAACTATATCTGACGGGCATTTCAAAACCGCCGAATGGGATAATTTTGGCATCAAGTGCCTGGTGTATGTGATGTAGTGGAACTCGTTTATTTTCCATAGGAAATTTAAATATTTATTTTGATGGCAACTGGGCAGTGATCAGAACCAAAACGGTCATTGTAAATCAGGGCATTGGTCAAGTTAGTTTCAAGCTTTGAAGAAATCAAAAAATAGTCGATTCTCCAACCAACATTACGTTGACGGGCTTGGAATCGGTAGTTCCACCAGCTATATTTCACTTCGTCAGGAAAAGATTTCCGAAAAGTATCTAGATATCCTGCATCTAGTAAGTTTTGTAACCCGTCAATTTCCTTTTGGGTGTATCCACTAGATACATTATAATTTTCTTTTGGTCGTGCGATATCAATGGGCTGATGAGCAACATTGAGATCCCCACAAATCACCACGGGTTTAGATTTCTCTAAGTTAAGGAGGTAATTTTTGAAGGCAATATCCCAGGATGTTCTGTATTCTAATCTTTTTAGGCCTTCCCCAGAATTAGGTGTATAGACTGTTACTAGAAAATAGTTATCGTATTCGGCCGTAATAATTCTTCCTTCTTGATCATGTTCTTCAATCCCCATATCATAAGAAATGGATAAAGGTTTTTGCTTAGAAATGATCGCGGTTCCGGAGTAGCCTTTTCTGGCTTTGGAAGAATTCGTGTAGACATAATAATCGCTCATTACTGAAAGGGCAATTTTGGCGTCTTCAGGCTGTGCCTTGATTTCTTGCAGACAAAGTACGTCTGGAGCTAGTTCCTTAATGTCTTTTAAGAAATCTTTTTTGATAATGGCCCTGATACCATTGACGTTCCAGGAAACAAGATGAATGTTTGACATGGGCGCTAATTTAAGAAGACCGCGTCACATCTGAGGTGTCATTAACCGCTGATTTTAATTTCTCATTAAAAGTTACCTGTTCATTTAACGAAAAGCGCTAATTGCCTAGGTAATAACTGAAAGGTTTTCCTATGATGGGGGCTTATGCCATGCTTGCGAAGTCCTTCTCTATGTTTGATTGTGGGATATCCTACATTGGTATCCCATCCATAGTAAGGGAATTCGATTGCCAAATCATGCATAAGTTGATCTCGGTAGGTTTTGGCTAGCACGGAAGCGGCAGCGATAGCGTAAAATTTTTCGTCACCCTTTATGATACATTTGTAGGCAATCTCATTGTGTGGCTTATATCTGTTACCGTCAATTAAAAGGAGCTGGGGTTTCATTTTGAGCGTATCGATCGCACGTTGCATGGCAAGAAAAGATGCGTTGAGAATATTTATTGAGTCTATCTCTTGAGCAGTAACTAAACCGATGGCGTAGGCCAATGCAGTAGTTTCAATTTCCAATTTGAGTTCCGATCGCTGAGAAGCACGGAGTTGTTTTGAATCGTTTAAAAAAGCATGTTTAAAATCTTTGGGTAAAATTACTGCGCTAGCGACCACTGGACCAGCCAAGCAACCTCTGCCTGCTTCGTCGCATCCTGCTTCTATTTTTAAAAGATCAAAATAAGCTTTAAGCATTTAGCGAGTAAAGAACTATTGAATGTATATTTTCTTGATTTGATGGATCCCAGCGGATTCTAAACGAACAAGGTAAATGCCAGATTTAAGGTCACCTTTTTCAAAAAGTAATTGGTTAGTTGAGGCTTCAAGTTCATATTCGCGGAGTATTTTTCCCTGAAGGTCCATCATGGTTAATATCCCTTTGTTTAGTAGTTTATATTTGATTTTTGCTGAGGTACTAATCGGATTTGGATAGATGCTGAGCGTCATAGGGCTTTCATAGGGCAAGGCCAACGGAACATCTTGGATGTAGAGATCATCAATAACCCATCCCCATGCACTAACGCCTGGATCAGAATAGAGTCGGAATCTGATGAGCACAATATCTGCAGGTTCAAAAGTTTCCAACATATCAATAGTTCTGTCCTTATAGAGGTCACTAGTCCCATCTTTTTGGGTATTGTAAAATTGAGCCCACTCTGGGTAAGCATTCGCATCATAACCAGCTAAAAAGGGAATCCAGTTGATTCCATCGCTCGAACCTTCGACAATGACGTAATCCCAAAATTCGGCATCTCCATAGACGGTGCCAGTTTCGCCAGTTTCTACAATGGCGACTTCCTTGAAAGTAATAGTGGCATTAGTTGAACCAATAATAATAGGCGTTTTTAAAACAGTCACTAGCTCGGTAGATAACGGATAGTCATGGTCCGAATGTAGGGCGATATCGGGAAATCCCGATTTGTAGGCACTAGAAAATCCTTGAAAGGCAAAATCATCATAAGCGTTATTGAAATCATGCTTGAAATCCCTTTTAGCTTCAAATACTTCATATAATAATTGAGTGCTTTCAACGGATTCAAATTCGGCGCCATTGGAATAGGCCAGTGCTTTGATCTTTTTTAATCCATTGATCTTGAGATTATCTATGGTAAAAGTTCGGGTTCCTAGCTCTTGCTTGGCTAGGGTGTGAATCACTTGGTTATTGACTACAATCTGCGTAGAATCAAAGGTGTCACTATAGGTCATCAGGAAGGATATTTTACCTTCTGTATCAATTGATACCAGATCAATGTTTGGCGCAAAAATGATATTTTCTTTTACTTCTTGAAGGGTCACTGACCATATCCCGCGACCGTAGGTACCCAATACAATTTGATCATCTTGAATTTTCATAGAATAGATTTTTACCAATGGAAGATTTGACGATAGTAACGCCCATGAGTTGCCGCCATCCAAGCTTTCCACAATACCAATTTCGGTACCCACCCAGATGTGATCAGGATCATTTGGGAAACAAAGTAGGGTGTGTGTGGCGACATTGGGAAATCCACGAGTACTTGCTTTAGACGTACCGTCAAAGCCTGAAATATCTGTCCAAGTCTGTCCTAAATCGCTCGTCTTCAATATCTTGGGAAATCTATCTATTGAGAATAGGGCAAACGCCGTTTGTGCATCACTAGGGTGAGTTGCCAATCCCGAGAGATTACCCATATTAAATTCAGAATAATTTTCAGTGGGCTCAAAAGAGGCTCCTGCATCTTGAGAAACGAATATTCGATAATCTTCACTGAGGTAACCACCTGTCCAAATTGTTTTGGGATCAGCCATCGACACTTTGATGTCGTTATAGTTTGTAAATAGCCAATAATCAGAATCCACATTTGTTGATTTCCAATTATTACCAAAATCATTGGAAACATAAACGCCCGTTTTACCTATTGCAAACAGACGGTCGGGATAGCGCCTCGAATTCGACAGTCGAGACAAAAAAGGCCCATCATCCGCAGCAATACCGGAAGAAGCTTTTTGCCAAGTGGTGCCGCCATTTGTACTAGCATAAAATCGGTTAAAATAGATTGATCCGATTATTTTGTTTCCGTCACGGTTGTTCCATATGGCTTCAAATCCGTCGCCACCTAGCGCGAAATTGTAATTAGTGGAGGCGCTAGATGAAGTGCCTTTTGGCGTGTAAAAAGAGCCGTTGTCTTGCGTGCCGCCAATATATCTATCTTCTCCTGGCATTTTATCGGCGCCATAAAGCTGTGTCGTGTTATAACCTAGGCTTACATATTCAAAGTCTTTATCGGCATGACCAGGTTGCTTCGAGTTTTTTGAAAGATAAATGCCCCCATCATTGGTGCTTAAAAGATTGAAAGTTGAATCATTCTGATTCAAATTGAGTGCGTGAAAACTGTGATGATCTGGGTGTATACCGTCTTCTGATCTGGGTAGGTATTGAGCTATGGAGTTATTGCCTTCATAATTACGATAGGCGTCTGCGATGCTGAAAGTTTCTCTAATAATGGTTTCTCTTTGAACTTTCCCAATTTTCAAATTAGATGTAGGGAGCGATATTGGATCAAAATCAAATCCCTCCACGCCAACAGGCCAGAAGAAATACATTCGGTTATAAGTTTGTCCACCATTTAAGGCAATAGCGCTATCGGGCAATTCAGCATAGTCTATCAAGTGAATAAAGAGATATTCTCTTGACTGGTCAGCAGCAGGTCCTGTGGTTAAAGCTGGGATCAAATTCCACGTACTATCTTCTTGTTGATCCCTAAAGGAAACCATTAGTTGTTGGTCATTAGTGAGATCCCAAACTTGAAAGGGCACTTCTACATAATCTTGATAAATATAATTTGCATCTGGTACGCCAGCACCCATGCCGCTGACGGTAAAGCGGTGCGCTTTTTGAGTGCCTTGGCCGAAGCGAACTTCAATATTTACAATATTGGCATATCCCACAGCTCCAACATCAAGTGTACCACCCGAGTAATCTCCTGAGAAGTTGATATATGACATGAAGACATCTGTTCCCACGTCTTCTTTCTCAAGTATGTTATTAGTTTTGGATGTTTCCGTAGCTGTAAATTCCCAGATATTTACACCTCCAACATAGACTTTATTTGAATCAAAGGGATGTGCCAATACTGCATTATCGTACGAACCCTGGCCCCCGAGAACATCAAAATTATCCTCATCTTTTGCTTCACTTACCTGAGACCAAGTTTCTGCCCCGTCTTTCGATAGGAACACATTCCCATCTTCATTTACAGCCCAAATCAATCCGGCAGCCACTGTTGAAATACTTAATTCAATTCTCCCGCTCGCATTTAAGCCAGAACTTTTTAAAGACCACGTATTACCACCATCGATTGATTTATAAATCCCTTTGTGTCGCACACTTGCATACTGAATATCCCAATTATCGTAGTCACTGGCTACCATATCTACAATGAGTCCATTCTGGAAGGTCAGACTTTTGGACCAAGAAATCCCACCATCGATTGATTTATAAATACCTGAAGAAATGGTGAAAGGGTCCCATGAGCTATTTCTTCCCACGACGACAAGTTGATTCTCGTTTGTTGGATTTACCGTAATTCTTCCGATCATTTGAAGGTCTGGAATGGTCAATGGATTTATTATTGGAAACCAAGATTCACCGTGATTAGTTGATTTGAACAATCCTTGACCATTAATATTCCCAGCATTTTGCTCCCCGGTGCCAGCATATAATACATTGGGATTCGTAGCCGATTGAGCCAATGCATTGGTGCCCAAGTTTGGCAAGCCAACTGAGGAGGTTTTCCAAGTAGCGCCCCCATTAGTGGTTTTCCAAATACCGCCAGATGCGGCTCCAGCAAACCAAGTGTTTTGAGTGGGATCAGCCGCATCAACGATTAGGGCTCGTGTCCTGCCAGCATAGTTGGCAGGACCCCGTTCAACAAAAGTATAGACGTCTGTTGCTCTAGCTCTTTGTGCATTATTTTTCATTTTATTATAGGCGTCCCATTGATAGCCTGCTTGATAGGTTGGCGCTTCTTGACCATATCCAGTTCTGATCATTTTTTCTATTTCAGCAAATATTTCTGGATGGTCTGATTCCTCATTTTCTGTCTCCTTTTCTAGTCCTTTTGATTGCTTATCAGTGGTCCTTATAATTTCGTAGTTGCTGGAATTTTCTGGGGAAGATTCTTGGTTAATAAGGATTAGAAAAAGAGAAGAAACTAGAAAGATGAATAAAAAAATGCGCTTCATATTTTATTTTAAGTTCATGACGATGCGTTAACCCTAAGGGTTTCGCACAATAAATTCAAAAATATTGATTTTATCTTTAAATCCAGTTTAATAAATAACATTATTGATCACTTAAGATTAATTTTGGTTTCTTTTCGACAAATAGGGTATAAATCATGATTCATCTTATATTTCTGGATAAAAAAAGACAGTCAACGAATTCATGAAAATAGGTGGATAGTGCGTGCAAAGATTAGGTCGTTAATTCAAGTTGACAATCTAGTCTTTATGGTAAGCGGTATTTTAAGAATTTCGCTATCGGTATCATTTTTATTTTCGACTATTTCAATATTACATAGGGAAAAACGGGTGTCTTTGCGGTGAGTATTACTTTGAGATATCCATGAGGAGGGCTATGTGAGAATTAAAAGAAGAAACAGTTACCCCTGCCATTCACTGGATAGAGATATGAGTTTGGGATAGACAGAAATGGAAGGTTTTTAGATCAAAAACCCGCCCTCGCAAAAGGGCGTTGAGATGTGTCTTAATGGCCAAATACTCTATAGCGGGAGTCGCGTAGGTCTACTGAACATAGATTGTATTGTTTGAAATTTTATAATTTTTCTGATGATTAATTAAAGACGTTCGCGAAGAATAGGTCTTGTTCCTTGGTTCATGTCAGTAACTTTAAGGGAGTAACCATTCTTCATAAATAAGGGACTCGACTGCTGGGTATAAATGTTTAAATTCGCCCCGAATTCTTACATAATTTAATGACGATAAAGGAACATTTTAGAAAAAACATTGTACTGGCATTGCCGGTCATCATAGGACAACTGGGTCATATTATGGTATCGGTAGCAGATACGATGATGGTAGGAAGAATAGGGGTAATTCCGCTGGCAGGCGCCACTTTTGCAGGTACTTTTTTTCATGTATTCATGCTTTTTGGGATAGGCGTGAGTTATGCCATAACACCTTTAGTAGCAGCAGATCCTTCAAATAGGTCGAAATTGCTTGTCTATTTGCAGAATGGGTTCCTATTAAATGGAGTGCTAGCCATATTGATGTGTTTCTCTGTATTAATTTTAGCACCCTTTCTGCATTTATTTGGTCAGGAACCTGAAGTTGCGATAGCGGCGAAACCTTATCTCGTTATTATTTCATTCTCGCTCTTACCGATGATGATTTTTCAGGCTTTCAGACAATTTTCGGAAGGACAATCTAATACTTTTAGCCCCATGATTGTTTCAATTGTGGCCAACATGATCAATATTGGTTTAAACTATTTATTTATCTATGGAAAGTTTGGCTTTCCAGTAATGGGATTGAATGGAGCGGGTTATGCTACCTTGATTTCTAGATTTATCATGGTTTTATTGATGATGTTTTTGATTCGAGACTTATGGAAAGGGTTCAAATGGAAGTTTGATGTAGGCGTAGTTAGGAAATTATTACACATTGGAATTCCCTCCGGCTTACAATATGTTTTTGAGATTGGCGCGTTTTCAATGGCCGCCATTATGGTAGGTTGGATTAGCGCGGAAGCTTTGGCGGCGCATCAAATAGCGCTGAATATGGTGGCCGTGACCTATATGGCCGCGTCAGGGTTAGGCGCAGCAGCAGCCATTCGCATAGGGAATCAAATGGGGAAAAAGGATCTTAGCAATTTAAAACGGGCAGGGGTCTCTAGTTTTGTTTTGGTGGTGATATTCATGGCATTAGCGGCTATGTTAATCGTGCTATTTCGTAGCTTTTTGGTGGATTTGTACATTGATGAAATAGCGGTAAAAGAAATAGCCTTAGGATTGCTGATTATTGCAGCGGGGTTTCAAATTTCAGATGGCCTCCAAGCAGTTGGATCAGGCGTATTAAGAGGGTTAATGGATGTCAAAGTCCCTACTCTGGTGACTTTTTTTGTGTATTGGATTTGTGCCATACCGGGAAGTTACTTGTTGGCATTTACCTTTGAGATGGGGGTCTCGGGAGTGTGGTATGCTTTGTCTGCGGCCCTTTCGTTAGCGGCCCTTTTGCATATCATCCGATTTATCTATTTGACTCGCAGACTTCAATTTTAGTGTCCAGCTATTGGGTTTTATTCGAGCTAAAGACCACGCCACCCCTCACACTGTAAGAGAGAGTAGATCACTTGAGATTTTTTTTTGGAATGTGGAAAGTGTTCATTTTTTCTGTAATGGTGTTCGGCAAAACAATCATTTGGTTTAAATGATAATAAGCTAGTTTTGCGCCACTCAATTCTGAAATGAAAAATCAAAAGGCCGCGCTAGGGTTTATTTTTGTTACCGTCCTTATCGATGTGATCGGTTTGGGAATTATTATTCCGGTTATTCCAAAATTAATCATGGAATTGAGTGGTGAAAATGTAAGCCAGGCATCTAGATATGGGGGATGGCTGATGTTCATTTATGCGTTTATGCAATTTATTTTCTCACCAATACTCGGGGGTTTGAGCGATAAATTTGGTAGGCGCCCGATTCTACTTTTTTCACTATTTGGCTTAGGTATAGATTACTTGCTGGTGGCTTTTTCATCAAGTCTTTGGTGGTTGTTTTTGGCAAGACTAATCGCAGGAATTGGTGGGGCCAGTTTCACAACGGCATCTGCTTATATAGCAGATATCTCGACGCCAGAAAAGCGCACGCAAAATTTCGGCATGTTGGGTGCGGCATTTGGCTTGGGGTTTATCATTGGTCCAGTTATAGGGGGTATACTCGGTGATATTGGATCAAGAATCCCCTTTTTTGCAGCGGCTGCTATAGCCCTATTAAATTGGCTTTATGGCTATTTCATGGTGCCTGAATCACTGCCAAAAGAAAATAGAAGACCTTTTAAGATGGCTCGAGCAAACCCATTTGGAACATTTAAGCAGCTTAAAAAGCATCCTTTGATCATTGGGTTATCAATTACGTTATTTTATATTTATATAGCCCATCATGCCACACAATCTACCTGGGCGTATTTTACCATTGAGCGTTTTCAATGGGATGAAGCACAGGTAGGCTATTCATTTGGGTATGTTGGTTTGATGATTGTCCTTGTGCAAGGGGTGATCATCAGACATGCCGTGCGGATATTGGGACAGGTAAAAGCCATATATGTCGGGCTTTCTTTTAACATGCTGGGAATGCTTTTAATTGCGTTTTCTACTGAGGGATGGATGATTTATGTGGTCATGTTTCCGTATGCAATGGGCGGATTAGCTGGGCCCACCATGCAAGCTTTGATGTCCACTAAAGTTAATCCAGACGAACAAGGAGAGCTACAAGGGGGACTCACTAGTTTAATGAGCATTACTTCTATTATAGGGCCACCATTGATGACGACCATTTTCGCCTATTTTACTTCTGATGATGCCCCTTTCTACTTTCCAGGATCGCCTTTTATTCTAGGCACTATTTTGTGTGGGATTGGCTTCATATTTGCCATTCGTACTTTACGAGGAATTAATAAGCCTTCGTAGCTTTCTATGCTTTTTTTTGGTAGAATTAATATCTTCAAGTAGGTTAATTAATTAATTTATTCATTTTTGGGTAATATTTTTAGAAAAATGTATCTAAGATGATACAGGGTGAATTAGATGAATTTACGAAAGATATTTTTTTCCTTTTTAGTATTGATAGTTCTGTTTTGCAGTTTCATTCTTTTCAAAACATTGACTTTTAAATCCTTACAACGCAACTACCAAAAGGTTGCAAGTGTGACGGTTCCGGAATCGGCGATTAGGAGATTTCAAGATGCATTGGCATTTAGAACTATTTCTTATAGTGATCCTTTATTGTTGGATACGACTGCATTTTCAGGATTTTTGAGATACGTAGCAACTGCTTTTCCATTGGTCGATAGCTTACTGGAAAAAAGAATTTTGGGAGGTTATACCTTGCTCTATCAATGGAGTGGTCAGTCGGATTCCAGTCCAGCCTTAATTTATTCTCACTATGATGTAGTACCAGTAGATTCTGCTTCGTTGACCAAGTGGGAGGCGCCACCTTTTTCAGGAGATATTCTTGATGGATATATTTATGGTCGTGGGGCTTTGGATGACAAGGTTGGGGTCCTAGCTACGCTAGAAGCGATGGAGCTACTGCTTTCAAAAGGATTTCGACCTGCTAGAACCTTGTATTTTGGCTTTGGTCATGATGAAGAAGTGGGAGGGAATAATGGGGCAGGTTTAATAGTATCGTATTTGAAAAAAAATGGGGTCAAATTAAAATTTTCGCTTGATGAAGGGGCACCTCTTATGGATGGGAAGTTGGTTGGAATCACGCGACCTGTTGCCCTGATAGGAACTGCAGAGAAGGGTTATGTTTCTTATAAACTAACCATTAATACCTTAGGGGGTCACTCTTCAACGCCGACGGAGGATAACACTATAGGGTCTTTGGCAAAAGCGATTGTTCAATTGGAACAAAATCAATTTGATTACCTAATAGCACCAGTCGCGGAGCAACTTAGATATCTAGGGCCAGAAATGCCCTTTTTTAGACGAATGGTATTTGCCAATTTATGGATGACTGAATCCATGATTTTGAAACAATTGAATGCCCATACAACGACAGCACCCACCATGATTGAAGGGGGAATAAAAGACAACGTGATCCCTACTACCGCCTCGGTTGTGATAAATTTCCGGATAATGCCCGGTCAAAGCATACAAGAAGTATATGATCATGTTTTAGAGGTAGTAAATGATCCTAGGATTCAAATCACCCCACTACCAAGCGGAGGATATGAAGCTTCGCCCGTTTCTAGTGCTAATACTGAAGCATTTGAACTACTTGAAAAGACTGTCAAACAAGTCTTTGGAGACGTAGTGGTTTCACCTTTTTTATTGCCTGCGGGGACTGATTCTAAGTATTTCGTGACTATTTCAGAAAGTAGTTACCGAATGAATCCTGCGAAAATATCGGGGATATCAGCGGCGGGATTTCATGGATTGAACGAGCGAATTTCAGTCGAATCTTACCTGTCTTCGGTCCAATTTTATCATCAATTGATCGTCAATATTGAATAAATATTTGTTTGTTTATATAAAGCATCAAACTTTTTGAAGTGATTAGTTACTTAATAGATGATGGATTTTAGTTAAGTTTATTTATATTAATGCATTAGTATTGGAAGTTAAGGTCCTAAAACATTGATTAGGTCATTTTTTTTTGTTAAATTCGCCGACTTTAGTATGATCAAAGGAGGTCGTTTTTAGCCTTAAAACTTGAATTTAAGCATTACAAATCCGGACATCTGAGTAAAGCCTTTATCCAGTTAAATTAGAATTTAATAACTAACTAACACGTATGCGACAATTAAAGATAACCCAATCCATTACCAACAGACGTGAAAGTCATACCCTAGAGAAGTACTTTACTGAGGTAAGTAATGTTTCGATGATTACGCCTGATGAAGAAGTGAATCTAGCCCAAAGAATTCGTGAAGGGGATCAATTGGCATTAGAAAAGTTAGTTAAATCCAATTTAAGATTTGTCGTTTCAGTTGCTAAGCAATACCAGAACAGAAGCTTACCTCTTAATGATTTGATCAACGAAGGAAATCTAGGTTTGATCAAGGCAGCTAAGAAATTTGATGAAACAAAAGGATTTAAGTTCATATCCTATGCGGTATGGTGGATCAGGCAGTCGATCATGCAGGCATTGGCTGAGCAGTCTAGGATTGTCAGGTTACCTATGAACAAGTCCGGAGCGATAAATCAGATCAGAAGGGCTTATGCTGAATTGGAGCAAAAATATGAGCGTGAGCCAACCGAAGAAGAGTTAGCTGAAATTTTGGATATGAAGCCAAGTGAAATTCGAAATACTCTTGGAGCGGAGGTGAAGCAAACCTCCATGGATGCACCATTTGGTGAAGAAGAATCGGGCTCGTTACTCGATGTTTTGGAAAATGTAACTACAGGACCAACCGATGGGCAGTTGGTGTTTAATGATTCATTAAAGGTAGAAACACTCAGGGCGTTGTCTACGTTGACAGCTCGAGAAAGAGAGGTGATCATGATGAGTTTTGGAATTGGATTGGACAATCCTTACACCTTAGAGGAAATTGGAGATGCAATGGGACTCACTAGAGAACGCGTTCGACAAATACGAGAAAAGGCACTACAGAAATTGCGTGAGCCGAGTAAGAATCGAAGACTTAAAGAGTTTTGTGCTTCTTAATTACTGCTCATCTACAAAATATTAAAGGCTTCTTCGGGAGCTTTTTTTATATAAAAGAGATTGTATAATACGGTTGATGAGCCTATGATCTTCATTATTTTGGTCTTAAAAGACTAAAAAAAATGGAAGTTCTCTTTAAGGAAAGGCCAAAAAAACAGAAATGAAGATTCTAATGATGGGACCATCAGATATAGAATTAGTTAGAGTTATTAAAAACAACACATAATCTTGTTGCAAGAGAATCATTAATGGTAATTTTGCGCAATTAATTAAAAAAGATAAATGGATTTACTTTCTGAACGAATAAAAGCAATGTCTGAGTCAGCGACATTGGCGATGGCTGCAAGGGCTAGGGAAATGAAGCAAAAAGGAGTTGATGTGATCGGCTTAAGTTTGGGAGAGCCTGATTTCAAGACACCTAAACATATTCAAGAAGGAGCTAAAGCTGCGATTGATGAGCAAAAGTATTTTGCGTATCCACCGGTTAATGGTTACTTAGATCTCAGAGAGGCTATTAGTGAAAAATTCAAAAGAGAAAATCACCTTAATTATACGGCTTCTCAAATCGTTGTATCCAATGGGGCCAAGCAGTCCATTGCAAATATTTTTTTGGCATTATTAAATCCCGGGGACGAAGTTATTATTTATTCACCTTTTTGGGTGAGCTATTCTGCTTTAGTCGAATTGGCGGAGGGTAAATGTGTGTTTATTAAGGGGGCTTTAAAGGATGATTTTAAAGCTAGTGCGGCTCAGTTAAAGGCTGCAATCACGCCAAAAACAAAGGCAGTTATTTTTTCTTCACCTTGTAATCCAACCGGTTCTGTTTTCTCTAGGGGAGATCTTGAGGCTATGGCTTCGGTATTGAGTGCGCATCCCAATATTGTGGTTATTTCAGATGAAATTTATGAGTTGATCAATTTTGTAGGCGAACATGTCAGTATTGGATCTATTGCAGGTATGCAAGACCGTACAGTAACGGTCAATGGTTTCGCAAAAGGGTTTGCCATGACAGGATGGAGGGTTGGCTATATTGGTGCTCCATTATGGTTAGCTCAGGCTGCCAATAAAGTTCAAGGGCAGATTACCTCAGCAAATTGCTCTATTGCCCAACGTGCAGCATTGACGGCATTGACTGCTCCGCAGCAAGCGTCAAAAGAAATGGCTAACGCGTATTATCATCGACGGGCGTTGGTATATGAATTATTAAAAGAAATACCAGGAATAGAGGCCAATATGCCTCAAGGTGCTTTTTACTTTTTCCCAGATGTCAGTAGTTATTTTGGAAAAAAAGACATTAAAGATTCTGCTGATCTGTGTCTGTATTTATTAGAAGAAGCGCATGTGTCATTGGTTTCTGGAGAAGGATTTGGAGAGCCAAATTGTTTGAGACTTTCTTATGCAGCCTCTGAAGATGATTTACGAACCGCACTAGAACGCATCACCAATGCACTGAAAAAACTAATCTAAGGGTATGCAGTTTAATGGGCTTGAAGCGTTATTTGAAGCATTTAAAGAGCTAAAGATCCTTATCATAGGGGATGTCATGTTGGACGCCTACATTTATGGATCTGTAGATAGGATATCACCCGAAGCCCCCGTGCCCGTTTTAAATGTAACTTCTAGAGATGAGCGCCTCGGCGGGGCAGCTAATGTCGCTTTGAATGTTCGCTCTTTTGGTGCGACACCCGTGCTTTGTTCGGTAATAGGCGAAGATCTTACCGGAGAAAATTTTTTGAAATTAATATCGGAAAGTGGCATGTCTACTCAAGGAATGATCAAAAGTGATCTGAGGATGACGACACGAAAAAATCGAGTTATTTCGACGGGCCATCAGCTGTTGAGGATTGATGAGGAGCAAAGTGACTTATTATGCAAGAAGGATCAGCAAACGTTTTTGGAGCGAATTTCAGCGTTATTACCTAACTGTAACGCCGTAATTCTTCAAGATTACGATAAGGGCTGCTTGGATGAAGTTGTTATTGAACAAGTTATTGCCGAAGCTCGGCGTCTGAAAATTCCCGTTGCGGTAGACCCCAAAAAGCGTAATTTCAGTCACTACAAAGGAGCAACTCTTTTTAAACCCAATTTAAATGAATTGAGGGAGGGAATGAAAATGGACATTAATCCTGGGGATTTAGATTCAATTGTCAAAGCAATTTTTGCATTGGATCATAAAATTTCTTGCGAAAATTATTTGGTGACACTTTCCGAATATGGTGTTTTTGCCAAAAACAAAGAAGAAGAAGTCCGCCACCCCGCACATATCAGGTCTATTGCGGATGTATCAGGTGCCGGTGATACTGTGATCGCTATAGCGGCGCTAGGGATTGCCTTGAATTTACCTCTGGCCTTTTGGGCTGAATTGGCCAATCTTGGAGGAGGAATTGTGTGCGAGCATTCTGGCGTAGTTCCTATTGATGTTAAGTTACTTCTAGCAGAGGCCTCAGCCGATCAAATACTGCTTAATTTTTTCAAGAATTAAATTTTTTTACTGCTTCGATAAATATTTTGACTTGATCTGGGTGGGTATCCGGATAGACGCCATGTCCTAAATTGGCAATGTGCGGATGACCTATGAACTGTTTCATCATCTGGTCGGTCGCCTTTTCTATTTGATTTTTATCACCATAGAGTATTGCTGGATCTAAGTTTCCCTGCAACGTTTTGTCAGCCAACAAGCGCTTGGCTTTCTGAATGTCCATATTCCAATCCAGTCCTATAGTTTGACAGGATAAATTATTCATATCTTTCATTGCAAAATAAGCACCTTTCGCAAAAACGGTGACAGGAACTGTCTCGAGTGAGCGTACTATTTGTTCAATATAGGGTAGTGAAAATTCGCGATATTGACTAGGGGAAAGGATACCCGCCCATGAATCAAATATTTGAACCAGATCCGCCCCTGCAGCTACTTGTCTTTTCAGATAATTGAGGGTGCTCTTGGTAATCATTTCAAGCACCTGATGAGCAAGTTGGGGTTGTTGAATTAAAAATTTCCGGGCCTCAGAAAAAGTTTTACTTCCACCACCCTCCACCATATACGAAAATATGGTCCACGGAGCACCTGCAAACCCAATGAGAGGTACGCGGCTATTGAGTTCGGCTTTAACGATTTTTATGGCGTCATAAACATAGGTTAATTCATCGCCTTCAATGATATGTAATTGATCTAGGTCTTGTATGGTTTTTAAGGTTTTTGGAAAATAGGGCCCTTTTTTTTCAAGCATTTGATAAGTCAAACCCATAGCCTCAGGTACCACTAATATATCTGAAAAAATAATGGCCGCGTCGACATCAAGCAAGTCCACCGGCTGCAGGGTCACCTCTGCAGCTAACTCTGGAGTTTCTACGAGTTCCTTGAAGCCACTCAGTTTTGCTCGGATCTTTCTGTATTCGGGCAAAATCCTCCCAGCTTGTCGCATGAGCCATACAGGGGTCCTTTCTGTGATTTCACCTTTTGCTGCTCTAAGGATTAGGTCATTTTTTAATTGCATGGCGCAAAGATAATTGGGTAGTATTTCAACGGCCTATCTTTTTTGAGATGTTTTTTATTTAAAGTAATAGCACCAATAGTCAGCCTGAAATTATCGTCTATTTTGTTAATAAGGCCGGTTAAAAAATAAAAATTTCTTGAAATATCGAATGACAATGATTTCAACATCTCAAAATCCATCAAGTAATCTTGTGATGGTATTTTCTGCATAAAAGAAAAGGGTGCTTTCAACTAAAGCCCAAAAAAAAGCACTTAATGACATCCATTTGATGATATCAATTTTTCTACTACTGAAGGCATTAATGAGGATTGCCCCCACTACTGGGCTTAGGATAATAGGGGTAAAAAACGCTACTCCTTTAATGCCATAAGCGTTCCAGATTTTGATAAATTTTCGTTTTTTCGTCGTGAACACTTTCTTTTTTTTCGTTTTAAAAAGATATCGTGTCAGTTGTTTGATCTGCTCGCTAAAATAAGTGATAATTAAAACGGTCGACATCATGCCCGCGGCAGTTAAAAGTGTCGTTAACAAAACACCCATATTCAACCCAATACCCAAGGAAGGCCCCAAAATAAATCGAAAAGAACTCGATAGATAAACCACAAGATATTCCATAGATGCTTTTTTTGTGATCAGTTTGTCACTGAGGTAATAATTTGTTTTTTCGAAAGGGTAATACATCTTTGCTTTCCAAAATCATTAACTGTTTGTGAAATTACTCGAAAAATTGGTAAATGTCCATTCACCATCTGGTGAAGAGTTTAGAATGAAGGAATTTCTTTTGAACTACATAACTGAACAGATGCATACATGGAAGGTGCTTCCTGAACTTATATATGGTGAAGAATTTCAGGATACCGTCATGATGATTTTTGGTAAGCCTCGCACAGCCATTTTTGCCCATATGGATTCGATAGGTTTTACGGTAAGATATGCGGATCAACTCGTACCGATTGGTGGACCAGAGGCCGAAATGGGGTTTGAGCTGACGGGACATGATGCGATGGGGCCGATACATTGTAAACTGCGTGTTCAAGAGGGGCATTTGTTTTATGATTTTCCTAGAGGAATTCAACGAGGCACCTCACTCGTCTTTAAATCAAATTTTAGATTGACGGAAAAATATGTTCAATCGCCTTACCTTGATAATCGCCTCGGCATGTATAATGCACTTAAGGTTGCCGAAACCTTAGAAAATGGAGTTATTGCTTTTACTGCTTATGAAGAACATGGCGGAGGAACCGTTCCTTTTTTATTGAAGTATTTAATGGAACGGTATCCTTTAAGGAGTGCCTTAGTTAGCGACATTACTTGGGTTACCGAAGGGGTAATGCCGGGCAAAGGTGTGGCTATTTCCTTGAGAGATCGCAACATCCCAAGAAAATTTTTCTTAGATAAAATAATACAATTGGCTGAAAAAAGTGGCATACCTTACCAACTGGAGGTTGAAGGTAATGGGTCGAGTGATGGTCGAGAAATTCAAGCTTCCCCCTATCCTATAGACTGGTGTTTTATTGGTGCGCCAGAAGATTATGTACATTCACCAGATGAAAAAGTTAATTTAAAAGATATCAAGGCCATGATTAGTATGTACCAATACCTCATGAAGAACCTTTAACTTGACTATCTTTATCTCTTTAATTTTAAAATATGTTAAATATTGTACTTTTTGGACCTCCAGGAGCTGGTAAGGGTACCCAGAGCGAAAACATAGTTAAAAAGTATGAGTTGGTGCATTTGTCTACAGGGGATCTTTTTAGAAAACACTTGGGGGACGGCACGCCATTAGGTACCTTGGCGCAAGGGTATATGGATGAGGGTAATTTAGTTCCTGATGAAGTGGTCATTAAAATGGTTGAGGACAAAATAGCGGAGGAAACAGGGGCTAAAGGATTTATTTTTGATGGATTTCCTCGGACAGTTCCCCAAGCGGAAGCATTAGATGGGATGCTCGAAAAATTTAGTTATTCCATTTCAAAGATGCTGGCACTTGAAGTATCCCCAAATGAATTACGCGCTCGTCTGAGAAGTCGAGGTAAAACCTCTGGGCGGGTAGATGATCAAGATGATGCTAAAATTGACAATAGAATTAATATTTACAATGAAGAGACTACGCCAGTAGTTGATTATTATCATAAACAAAATAAATTTTGCAGTATTGATGGTGTTGGATCAATAGCCACAATTTTTAATGCGATTTGCAAAGAACTAGATCCGTTTAACTAAAAGATATTGGCTTCGAATTTTATTGATTATGTAAAGTTTTTTGGACGTTCAGGTGCAGGAGGCGCTGGTTCTGTTCATTTTCGCAGAGAGAAACATGTGCCCAAAGGAGGCCCTGATGGTGGAGATGGTGGTCGAGGGGGACACATTAGCCTAAAAGGTAATAGTCAACTCTGGACCTTGCTACACTTAAAGTTCAGGAAACATGTCAGAGCCCAAGCAGGAGGTGCTGGAAGTGGTCAAAATAGTTTTGGAGCAGATGGCGACGATATTACCCTTGAAGTACCTATTGGTACTATTGCTCGAGATGCTGAAACAGGAGAAAAGCTGATGGAAATCCTGGAAGATGGGCATACTCAAATTCTACTCAAAGGGGGCCGCGGTGGTCAGGGAAATACGCACTACAAAACGGCGACTAATCAAACACCAAGCTATGCGCAACCGGGTGAGGATGCTATTGAAAAGGCGATTATTCTAGAACTTAAATTATTAGCAGATGTGGGATTAGTGGGATTTCCAAATGCAGGTAAATCGACCTTGTTATCTGCGATATCTGCTGCAAAGCCTGAAATCGCAGACTATCCCTTTACAACACTAACGCCCAATTTGGGGGTGGTAGATTACCGTGATGGAAAATCTTTCGTTATGGCAGACATACCTGGAATCATTGAAGGGGCTGCTGAAGGTAAAGGTCTTGGAACAAGATTTTTAAGACATATTGAGCGCAACAGCATATTGCTTTTTATGGTTCCGGCAGATGCTGATGATATCAAAACGCAATATTTAATTTTGCTTAAGGAACTTGAGAAGCACAACCCGCAGTTATTGGATAAGCAACGAATTTTGGCCATTTCAAAGTCGGATTTATTAGATGAGGAACTTCAAACTGAAATTTCAGCAGAACTGACAGAAGTGCCACATTTGTATATTTCAAGTTGGGAATCAAAAGGGTTGGTTGAGTTGAAGGATCGTATCTGGAAATTTCTTAATTAGGTGTCTGTCATATTGTCACAATATTTTATTTTGGCAATAAAATTGTGTAATACACTAGTGTTAAGAAAATTGAATATTTGATCTATGACCAAGAAGAAAAAAAAAGATGGAAGTTCGCTTTCGGACGAGCTCAAAAAAAATAAATCCGAAGCAGCAGATACGGTAGATGTAGCCACCCAAAAGGAAGAAGAGCCTTCGGAAATAGATGAGTTGGAAACGCTGATTGCGCAAGTAGCTGAGCAAAAGGACAAATATTTAAGACTGTATTCAGAATTTGAGAATTTCCGAAGAAGAACGGCAAAAGAACGTTTGGAATTAATAAGCACAGCTAATCGCGACTTAATGGAGGCATTAGTTCCTGTTTCGGATGATTTTGAGCGGGCGTTAAAAGCTGGAACAGAGGGGGTAATTGAAGGTGTTGAGCTTATATTCAACAAGTTTAAAAACATTCTTGAGTCCAAAGGATTGAAAAAAATGGAAGTCAGTCGAGGAGATGATTTTAATGGAGATTTCCATGAAGCAATCACACAAATCCCAGCCCCAGAAAAAAAGTTGGCAGGTAAAATAGTTGACGTTGTCGAACCTGGTTATTTTTTAGGAGAAAAAGTGATTCGATTCGCTAAAGTTGTTACAGGAGCCAAGGAATAATATGAGTAAAAGAGATTATTACGAAATATTGGAAGTCGATCGTAATGCCACGGCAGAAGAGATCAAAAAGTCTTATCGAAAAATCGCGATCAAGTATCATCCTGATAAAAATCCCGATGATAAGGCTTCTGAGGATAAATTTAAAGAGGCAGCTGAAGCCTATGAAATTTTAGGTAATCAAGAGAAGCGAAGTCGTTATGACAGGTTTGGTCACCAGGGAGTAGGTGGGGCCGGAGGATTTTCAGGTGGCTCCATGAATATGGAGGATATTTTTTCGCAGTTTGGAGATGTTTTTGGTGGTGGAGGTGGCGGAAGCCCTTTTGATAGTTTTTTTGGAGGAGGTTCTTCTAGAAGCGGTCGCAGAATGCGAAAAGGCACGAATTTAAGGATCAAAATAAAAATGAACCTTCAGGAAATCGCTGAAGGTGTTGAAAAGAAAATTAAGGTAAATCGCCTAATGGTAGATCCAGCTACTACCTTTAGATCGTGCCCATCTTGTCAAGGAACAGGACAAGTCAAAAAAGTAATGAATACCATGTTGGGCCAAATGATGACTTCTTCGACTTGCCCCTCTTGTGGCGGCGCAGGGGAAGTGGTAGATCAAAAGGGCTCAGGATCGGATAATTCAGGCATGAATCGAATCGAAGAAGTTATTTCAATTAAAATACCCTCCGGTGTTACAGAAGGAATGCAGCTTTCAATGTCTGGTAAGGGCAATGAAGTGGCAGGTGGGGTTGCAGGAGATTTATTGATCGTCATAGAGGAAATTGAAGACGATAAGCTTAAGCGAGATGGAAACAATGTCATCTATGATCTTTACTTGTCTTTTCTTGATGCGGCCCTAGGTGCTTCCCTTGAGGTTCCGACGATTGATGGTAAGGTCAAAATAAAAATTGATTCAGGAACACAAAGTGGTAAGATGTTGCGTCTGAAGGGTAAAGGAATTAAAGATATTGATGGGTATAAAAGAGGAGATCAATTAATTCACATCAATGTTTGGACACCTAAGGTTCTTACTAAAGAAGAGCGTGTTATTTTGGAAGGACTTCAAGATTCTAAAAATTTCGTTCCAGATCCCTCTAAAAATGAGAAAGGGTTTTACGAAAAAATGAGAGAATTTTTTGAGTGATTTACGCTTAAATGTAACATCTAAATAATCTAGGCCAACAGTTGCCATTTGCTACTTATCTGTGGTTTGATCTTTCAGGATTCCTTCGGTGATTAAGTATTGTGCGGCGATATAAGTGGTCATGATTGCTGTGGCGCCATAGGACAGCGGAGCTACGAATTTATTTAGCGCCAATAACGAATCTGATATTAAAAAGAGACCAGCCCCCAAAGTGACTAGAACATAGCTTTGATCCGGTGTTTTTCCTTTTCTTAGTCGTGCCACAGCCGCCATTCCGATGAGACTCAAGCCATATATCAAAACAGGAAAAAATAAATTACCTACATGCGGGAGGAGTACATAAAACAGAAAGACAGCGTATACGAGATAAGATAAAATGGGTCTTAAGTTAAAAGTAATACCGTCAACTGTTGAGCGCTGAAATAATATAATATAGCATATTTGTGTGGCAAAGAAGAAGGCGACGCCAAAAAGAAAATACTGTTCGGGTAGCATTAGTGCCAAATCACCAAACCAGGCAAATAAAAGGGCGGCCCAAAGGAGTAAGGTTCTGCTTGTGACTTGGTTCATTTGAGATTGATAGACATAATACAGTAGCAACGGCATCAATAACGGTTTTGAGTAGTTGAGCAAGTCTTCATTTGAGAGAATATGGCCGGCAATATTTATAATCCCAAACACTAAATAAATATATCGGATGAATTGAGGTTTCATCTTTTTTTGGTTAACAGCAATAGAAATGCAAGCAATGAAAATAAACCAGATCCAACAAACAAAAATGGAAATCTTTCATTAACCCCCTGATACAAGGAGCCAGTGATCAGAGCACCCAATCCAATACCCACTTCTAAGAAAATAAATAAGGTGGAAATGCCTCTGCCTATATTTTTCACTGGAGACAAGTCTATGGCCCATGCAAATAACGTCGGCGAGTTGAGGCCATATCCGATGCCAAACATGAATGCACCCACGAAATAAGTGGTCGTATTGTTAGAAAAACCGATCACTATCATACTTATGAACAGCCAAAACGTGCTAAATCTTAAAACAGCAATGCGTCCATATTTATCTGAAAGTTTACCACCTATAATCCTTACGAGTAACGAGGAGCCTGTAAAGAAAGAAAAGAATAATCCCCTGTTTTCAATGCCTAAAAAGCCACTAAAATTGGGAGAAAGTGTGATGATCGTGCCAAAGGAAAAGGTCGTTAAGATCATGATCACGGACGGGGGTAATACCGAGGATTCATAGAGGTCTTCTCTTTTTATCTTCAACAGTGAGAGCTTGAATGGCTCTTTGGTAATTAACGTTTCTTTCATGCCAAAGAGAATGGCTACCGAGCCAATAGAAAAAAGGGAGCTGCAATAAAATAAGGTGTTGATATCGTAGTTTAAGAAAATCCAAGACCCTAGAATAGGGGCAGAGGCCATCCCAATGGTCCCAAACATACTTAACATCCCGAGCGCCTCGCCTCGGCGATGTACGGGTATGATATCTGCAACATAGGCCGAAGTTCCTGTCGGCTTAAACCCTGCGCTGAAGCCATGAAGTAGCCGGATCAAAAGAAAGCCAAAGACTGTCGTTGTCAGGGGATAGATGAGAGCAGCCAAACCGCTAATGGTCGCACCTACAACCATCACAGGTATTCGTCCCCATCGATCTGTCAATTTCCCACTGAAGGGCCGTGAAATAGCGGCGCTTAAAGTAAATAAAGATACGATCAGTCCTAGGTATTCTTGTCCCTTTAAGCTAGCCAGATAGTCTGGTAGTTCGGGAAGAATCATCGAAAAGGACGAAAAGAAAAGAAAGGAACTTGCGCAAAGTAACCAAAAATTAAGGGTATATATTTTAGCCATTTTAGTTACCTAACAAAGGGTGTCTATGGGTATGTTAATTTTTCAATTCTGCTGTCGAAGCAAAAATGTTTTGATGTAATCGGTAATATCCCCATCCAATACATTTTGAACATCAGTCCTTTCATATCCTGTGCGCGCATCCTTTATCAATTTATAGGGATGCAAGACATAATTTCGGATTTGTGAGCCAAAATCAATTTTCATTTTGCCGGCTTCTATCTTGTCTCTTTCAGCATTTTGCTTTTCGACTTCTATTTGATAGAGTCGCGATTTAAGCATATTCATGGCCCTTTCCTTATTGCCCAATTGAGATCTATCCTCTTGGCAAACGACCACTATGCCTGTTGGTTTATGCGTCAACTGCACTTTGGTTTCTACTTTATTCACATTTTGACCTCCAGCACCTCCTGATCTCGAAGTATGCATTTCCACATCATTAGGATTGATTTCAATCTGAATACTATCATCCACGACGGGATACACATAGACAGAAGCAAAAGAAGTATGTCGCCTACCTCCGCTATCAAATGGAGAAATTCTTACCAAACGATGTACTCCATTTTCTGATTTAAGAAAGCCATAGGCCAAAGGCCCGTCAAATTCTAGGGTAACAGATTTTACGCCGGCGACGTCACCTGGTTGAAATTCAACTTCTTTTACTTTGTAGCCGTTTGATTCCCCCCACATGATGTACATGCGCATTAAAATCCCTGCCCAATCATTGCTTTCAGTGCCGCCTGCTCCGGGATTGATTTGCAGCATAGCCGAAAGTTGGTCTTCTTCTGACGAGAGCATTTTCCGGAGCTCCAAGTCTTCTACACCCTTTATCGCTAATTGATAGGCGTGTTCTACTTCAGAAACAGCAACTTCGCCCATTTCTAAGAACTCATAAAGGGTCTCAGTATCTCCAACGGCCTCTTGGAGTTTTTCGTAACTGTTTGTCCAAGATTTTTTACCTTGGATCACTTTCATTGTTTTTTCCGCTTCATCTGGATTTGTCCAGAAGTCGGGTTGGGACGATACTAATTCAAGCTCTTCGAGCTCTTTCTTCTTATTATCGTAGTCAAAGATACCTCCTCAAGGCCGTTACACGGACCTTCAAGTCTTTTAATTGATCAGCTGTCATGGGATCAAAAACTTTGTTTAGTGAAAAATTTATTGTAGCACGAAGATAGATAAAAGGTGGAGATAAACAGGCCGCAATTCTAGATTGCCAAAATTATTCTAATAAATAGCACCAACTTAGGCAGCTAAATTTTTATCACGGTTTTGCTTCTTCGAGCAATTTTTCTATTTATGGTCTCACTCATTTAATCCTTTGCCTGTTGAATAGGACCGTATCGTTCAATATCAATTTCCAATGGCCAATTGTTGGATAATATTGCCATCTATTTTCATGAATGACCCATTCATCTGTAACCACAAACAATCCAGAATCTTCTGACCAAAGATCCTTTTCGTCAATGGTTATTTTCACAACAGGCAGCGAATGGCCGAATTGAGTTAATAAACGATCACTAGAGAGGTACGTTGAATCTTTTATTTCAACAATTGAGGAATCTATTGATACAGAATCTGCTTCCCCGATATCGAGAGAGGGGTCATGTTCTATTTCTTTGTCATCTGAATGACAACTACTGAGTTGAAGAAATGCAAAAGTCAAAAAGCCAATCAATAAAACACTAAAAGATCCAATAGGTTTTGCTGATGATGAATTCTTCCTTGGAGAAATATTATATTTTTAATCTAAGACCTTATAAATCCATCCATGTTTATCTTCCAAAACACCAGATTTGATTTGGTTAAGATTTTCTAAAAAACCCTGAGAATATTGGCTAAGACGCACATCTGGCATTTCATAATTGACTCCATTGAGTCCGATAGATTGAATGGGAGCAACGGTGGCAGCGGTTCCTACGCCAAAAGCCTCTTGCAAAATTCCTTTTTTGAGGGCATCAATGATTTCTGTAACTTTAATTGGTCTTTCTTCAACCTTCATACCCTTGTCTCTGGCGAGGGTTAGGATGCTATCTCTGGTGATTCCTTTTAATATAGTGTCCCCAGTGGGTGCTGTTATCAGCGTGTCATTGATGACAAACATAAGATTCATGGTTCCGGATTCTTCGACATACTCATGGGACACACTATCTGTCCAGATTAGCTGATCATATCCTTCTTTTTGCGCTTCTAAAGCAGGTCTTAGTGCAGCGGCATAATTACCGCCAGTTTTTGCGAAACCAGTACCGCCGGCTGTAGCACGCGTATATTGGGTTTCTATTTTTACCTTCACTGGTTGGGAATAATAGGACTCAACTGGACCTGTGATAATCATAAATGTATAGGTATCGGACGGGCGTATACCGACATAAGGATCCATTGCAAACTGAAAGGGCCTCACGTATAAGGAAGTACCCGCATGCTGGGTAATCCAACCTTGATCCAATTTCAGTAACTCTGTAAGACCTTCCATAAACAAGGACTCAGGAACGGCAGGCATACACATGCGTTCTGCACTTTTGATCATCCTTTTTGCGTTGTCCGAGGGTCTAAAAACAACTACTTCATTATGCAGATTGCGATACGCTTTGAGACCTTCAAAAATGGTTGAGGCATAATGCAAGGTAGTGTTGGCAGGGCTTATGCTGATGTTCCCGTAAGGAACTATCCTATAATCTTGCCATTGCCCATTGGCAAAATCAGCGACAAACATGTGATCTGAATAGATTTTCCCGAATACTGGACTTTTCAAATCAGTGGATGCTAATCTAGGGTGAGAAGTCTTTGAGACAGCGATGTTCATTGACAAGGTTATTTAAAATATTGATTCTTTTGGTCAGATATCCAAAGGGTTTCAGGGGAATCTAACGCTTTGGCTATTGTTCTAGCAAGAATAAAGAAATAATCGGATAGTCGATTGATATAAGGGATGATATTTTTTTCTGTTTCTTGAATTTCCGACCATTTAATAATGGATCTTTCGGCTCTTCGGCATACTGTACGACAGACATGACAAGTTGAGACAACTTCATGACCACCAGGCAAAATAAATGCAGTAAGTTTTGGGAGATCCTGATCATATTCATCGATCCATTGCTCTAGTAATTTGATCTCGCGCTCCGTGATTTCAGGAAGGTTCATTTCCTTGAATTCTGTAGCACAAGCCAATAGGGATCCCAATATGAACAAATCATGTTGAATTTTAAAAAGCTGATCTTTGACTTTCTCTTGAGCGGATAATTTATCTCGAAGCAACCCCACAAAGGCATTAAGCTCGTCCACGTTTCCATAGGCTTCAATTTGCAGATCTGACTTGGGCACTTTTTTACCTCCTAATAATGACGTATTCCCCTTATCCCCTGTTTTGGTGTAGATTTTATTTGCCAAAATCAGATTAATTGAGATTTGATGATATCTTTATTTTCTAGATCTGTCTCTATGAATCCATCACGTAATCGCACAATTCGATGGGCAAGCTTGGCAATATCATCCTCGTGCGTTACCATCACAATGGTGTTGCCTTCTTCGTGCAATTTTTCAAATAAATCCATAATAGAATAGGAAGTTTTGGAGTCTAAATTTCCTGTGGGCTCATCAGCTAAAATGATGCTAGGATCATTGACTAAAGCACGCGCAATAGCCACTCTTTGTCTTTGCCCACCTGATAGTTCATTGGGTTTGTGATACGCCCTATCACCTAATCCTACTCTTTCCAGCACTTCATAGGCTTTTTCTTCACGCTCGTTCTTGGAAAAACCAGCATAAACCAATGGCAAAGCAACGTTTTCAAGAGAAGAAGCACGTGGCAAGAGATTGAACGTCTGAAAAACAAAGCCTATTTCTTTGTTTCTAATTTCCGCAAGTTCATTCTCAGTAAGATCACTTACATCATTGTTATTGAGAACATACCTGCCTGATGAAGGCGTGTCTAGGCATCCAATAATATTCATAAGGGTTGATTTTCCTGAACCTGAGGGGCCCATAAAAGCGACGTACTCTCCCTTATTAATGGTAATAGATACCGAGTTGAGCGCATGAATGATCTCGCTTCCCATCACATATTTTTTTGCGATTTCGGTAGTTTTTATAATTTCTGGCATATTCTGTTTAATAAGGTAAAGTTATCAAATCTTAGCATCCTTTATTACACGAAAAAAAAATCTTTTTGGTTAGTTTTTTTTCAATTAGTTATTGTCCGCCGTGTTAATAAAATTTTACTACAGGCACTCTGGATGAAAGGTTGTGTCCTTCCAAAACCTCTTTAATCTGATTTGAAATTTCTTTTGATTGTGTCCATTTCGTGAAATCGGCTTGTGGCATTTGTTTTCTGTTAGCGGGCGTGTCGATGGTTCCAGGGACCAATAGTGAAGTGAACACATGATCGGTAATACTTGACTCATTCAATGAATGGGTTAACTGTAGTAGCATGCTTTTTGAAATCGTATAAGGCAATAAATGCGCACTATTACCTTCAAATACAGGCCGAGCGCCTATTATGAAGAGATGACCCCCTCCCGTTTCAGTCATCCATTTATGGACAGGTCGAATCACATTGATGGCAGTAAAAAAATTTAATTTGAACATTTCCTCGTAATCAGCAACGGTGGCATTGTATAAATTATTCATGGCAAATCCTCCAACGAGTAATATTGCGGCTTGAAGACTTTCGGTTTCTTTTCTTAGGTCAGAAATAAATTTTTCTGTTGCCAATTCATCAAATAAGTTTACCGGATAATATTTGATGTTCTGGCTATCGGACGCACCCTTGTTAGGGGAAGTTGTCCCGAAAATCTGAAATCCATTTTCTGAAAAGTACTGGGTCACTGGCTTACCTAAACCGCCTAAAGCACCAGTAATGAGTAAATTTTTCATTTTGAGATTAATTATATTGCATTAATAAGATGAGTCAAAGATCGTCATTTTTTCAAGATGTTTATGATGTAGTGAAACTGATACCAAAGGGGAGGGTCACTTCCTATGGGGCTATTGGAAAATACCTTGGGATGACCTCCAGTGCCAGAATGGTGGGTTGGGCGATGAACGCTTCTCATCATAACCGAGAAGTCCCTGCACACAGAGTGGTCAATCGTTCAGGTGTTCTGACAGGGAAGCATTTTTTTGATCGCCCCAACCGCATGCAAGAACTATTGATAGCAGAAGGGATTGAAGTGATTGATGATCAGATTCAGCATTTCGAAGCTGTATTTTGGGATCCTAGTGAGGTATTACTTTGATCGCTTACTGGTCAAAAAAAGTCCTAAAAAGGTAATTCCGCCGTTGAGTATCAGTAATTCAAAGCCAAATCGATAGCCATTTAGCCAGCTTTCTGAATGAGTACTTAAGATATAACAAATAATAGGCGAAATCAGGCAAATAAGGGGTACCCATCGATCCTTGACTAATCGGGTAGTATAAACCCCAAAGGCAAACATCCCTAGTAATGGGCCATAGGTATAGCCGGCAATTGAAAAAATAGAATTAATAACACTTTGATCATTAATAGCCTTAAAAAGAAGAATCACCAGTACTAGCATGACAGAGAATCCTAAGTGAACACGCAATTTAATATGTTTTTTAGCTTCGAAATTTTCAGGTTTAAAGTTTAAGAAATCAATACAAAAGGAAGTTGTTAGGGCGGTCAAGGCGGAGTCAGCACTAGAGTAAGCTGCCGCTGTAATTCCTAAAATGAAACCAACACCAGCAATCATAGAAAAATGACCGATGGCTAGAAAGGGGAAAAGGCGATCAGTTCCATCAGGAATTATGATATGGTTGAAATCAACATAAGCATAAAGCAAAACCCCTAGAATCATAAAAAGGAGATTGACTGGTATCAAGCTTAAACTCATCCAATAGACGTTTTTTTGGGCATCTTTCAAATTTCGACAGGTTAGGTTTTTTTGCATCATGTCTTGATCAAGTCCTGTCATGACGATGGCTATAAAGGCTCCCGCAAAGAATTGTTTGAAGAAATTTCGATTGTGCTGCCAATCCCAATTAAAAATGGTCGTCTTAGGGTCGCTGTATAGATGACTTGTCAAATCACGCCAACTCCAATTGAGATCTTCTTTTATCACAAAGATGCAAATGACAACTGAAATAAGCATAAAGGCAGTTTGCAGGGTATCCGTCCAAACAATAGTTTTGATACCCCCACGGAATGTGTATAGCCAAATCAAAAGCACAGCAGAAACTACGGACAGCCAAAAAGGAAGCTCAAAGGCGTCAAAAATGGCTATCTGGAGTACGCTAGCTACAAGAAAGAGGCGGAAGGAAGCACCTATCACCCTACTTAGAAGGAAAAAGAAAGCCCCTGATTTATAAGACCAAAAGCCAAGTCGCTTCTCTAAATAGGTATAAATCGAGATCAAATTATATTTATAATAAAGCGGCAGTAATACTTGTGCGATGACCATATACCCCAATAGATAGCCTAGAACCATTTGGAAGTAATAAAAATTGCTATTCCCAACTTCTCCAGGAACGGAGATGAAGGTAACCCCAGAGAGCGAGGCTCCGATCATCCCGAAAGCAACTACATACCATGGGGATTGACGATTTCCATTAAAAAAAGCATCTGCCGTAGCGTTTTTTGAGGTGACCATGGAGATGCAGATGAGCAATAAGAAATAACCTCCAATAATGGACAATACTAAAATGGGATTCATGCTTTAGTGGGTTCAGATAGTTGCAAAATAATAGTTATTGATAACTTTGTAACAAAATATTATCAATGAAAATGATTTTTGAGACAGACACTGAAGAGCTGGTTGATGTCGAAGAGGATGTTGATCAGGAAAAAGAAAGGGATTTAGTGGTTTATAACGATGATTATAACACTTTTGAGCATGTAACAGCTACCTTGATAAAAGTTTGCAAGCACAGTCCTATTCAAGCGGAACAATGCACATATATCATCCATTACAAAGGAAAATGTCAAGTTAAAAAAGGGACATTTAAAGAATTGAAGCCGATGCGAGAAGCTATTTCAGGGGCGGGAATCAAAGCAGCGATTGAATAGATGGAGTATACTTCAAAATTGGTTGGGCAAGCGGTAGAAGAAATATCAAAATTACCTGGAATAGGCAAAAAATCCGCCCTTCGCCTGGTAATGCATTTGCTCAAACAGCCAAAAGAACACACGGAATTACTTACTGTTTCGCTCAATGAGCTGCGGGCAGGAATTAAATATTGTGGTACCTGCCATATCATTAGTGATTCTTCCGATTGCACCTGTAAAACGATGTCGGTAGATCCATCGATTATTTGTGTAGTTGAAGAAACTCCGGATGTTTTGGCGATTAGAAATACAGGTCAATACAATGGGATGTTTCATGTACTTGGGGGCAGGATCTCTCCAATTGATGGGATTGGCCCAGACGAAATTGCCATTTCGAGTCTTATTAAGCGGATCGAATCAAGTGCTGGAGAAGTCAAAGAGGTCGTTTTAGCACTCAGTGGCACCCTAGAAGGAGATACTACTGCTTTTTATCTTACTCGACAATTAGAGGCTTTAAATATCTTGGTAACTTCCATAACGAGAGGAATACCGGTCGGGGGAGAGCTTGAATACGCTGATGAGGTAACCTTGGGCAGAAGTATTCTTACGCGTAGTCAGGTCAAGACTTATTAAGACAATCTCTATCTTCAGCGAGTCGATAAAAACTTATCAAGGTGAAAATCAATTTTGACCATAACCAATTCGCTACTCGATATAGGTAAGAAAGAATCAAGCAAATAGTGGCTAGGAAAGTTGTGATCACTGCTATCTAAATACCTAGATCTTTTCCAGGTCATTGGATTTATGTCTAACTAATCGGCAAATAAAATTACAATAATTTAAATTTAATAGAAAAATTTAAAAATATCTACAATGAAATATATGTTTTCTCATAAAATTTTGTTTAATTAAAAATAAATGGAACATAATTCTCGATGATTCTGTTTTTTGAATAAGCTTATTTTGACAAACTAAACATACAAAACAATGAATATATTACTAAATGCTATTTTGGCCCCCGGTGATTATGTGGGGTTTACGTTTTTTATAGGCAGCATGGCGATGTTGGCAGCTACTGTTTTTTTCTTTTTAGAAATGGGTAACGTGGCTGGAAAATGGAGAACTTCCCTGTTGATTTCTGGGCTAATTACTTTTATCGCAGCAGTTCATTATTTCTACATGAGAGATTTTTGGGTAACGAACCAGACGTCTCCAACAGAATTTAGATATATTGACTGGATTTTGACTGTTCCTTTGATGTGTGTTGAGTTCTATTTGATTTTGAAAGCCTTTGGCGCGAAAATGGACCTTCTATGGAAAATGATTGTATATTCTCTTTGGATGCTTATTTTTGGCTATTTGGGAGAGACTGTTTTCAGAGATTCGAGTGCAATGTGGGGTGCCATCTCAACTTTAGGTTATGTTGGTATCTTTTATGAAGTATGGTTTGGATCTGCTAAAAAGCTATCTCAAGGATCAAATGATCCTCATTTACAAAAAGCGTTCAATACCTTAGCTTGGTTTATATTAGTTGGTTGGGCTATTTATCCTATTGGTTATATGGCTATACCCGGTGGATTATTAAGTGGGGTTTTACCTTTAGAATCTTTAGATATCATTTATAATATTGGAGATGCTATAAATAAAATCGGTTTTGGATTAGTGATTTATTCATTGGCTATAAGCAGCGGTAAAAAAGCGGAAGCGTAGTAGTAAAAAATTAATTAAAAGAGGGTATTTTAATGCCCTCTTTTTTTATGATTAAATATTTACAATACGGATTGGCTTTGGTTGTGGGATCACTTTATTTGGTGTTTATCCCTGACGATGATGTGACAAATATAGTTGCACTGACTGCTATTTTATTTTTTGGTGTCCCCCATGGAGCTATTGATCACAAAATCCATCTCAAATTCTCAAAAAAAAGTAACGTTAAAAAATTCATTTTAATTTATGTCTTAGTGGGTTTGGGCTTTCTTTTATGGTGGGTTTTGATGCCACTGAAAGCGTTGTTGATATTTATTATTTTGTCGGCTTATCATTTTGGACAAGAATTGATTGAGGATATTGCCGAAACCCCAAAAGACCCTATTCTTAATTTAAGTTGGGGATTAATTGTGCTAGTAAGTCCAATTATTTTGAAATTCAATGAACTGATGCCGACCTTAAATTTCATTGGCGTACAACCGGCATCAACTATCTCGAAGGAAATCCAAATAATTACGATTTTAGTGATTCACTTGCTGAGCTACTCTTATTTGGGTTATCTTTTTTTTAAAGGAGTGATTCATAAAACAGCCGTTTTTCGTTTGGTCCTTTTTTCTATTTACTTAATGCTGAGTTATTTCATACTTCCCTTTATTGTCGCTTTTGCTCTTTATTTCGTTTTATTTCATTCAATCAATGCGATGCGGCACCAATTTTTTTGGATGAAAGACCGCACTACTGAATATACATTCGTTTCTTTCTTAAAAGACCTAAGTCCTTTTACCTTACTGACCATTGTGGGAATGTCTGGTTTGATTTATTATTTAGATCCCGCTGACTGGTCTGTGTTTTTTACCTATTTTTTTGTCTTTATTTCTTTATTGACCTTACCGCATGCCATTCTGTTTGATGAACTGTATTTATCCAAGAATACCACAAATCAGCCCAAAGGGTAAGTGCGTTTTTCATTCAGGTCTTTATTATCCGCCCGCTGCTATATTCAAGGCTAACTCAACCCCAGTTGCGGAGTTTTTTTTTGTTAACCCAATTCCTCCTCAAATTTATTGTGAATCATTAGGATGAGCAGGCCGAATACGATGGCACCGATAATGAGTCCTATGTTTAATAGTCCAGTTACTGAGAAGGATAAGCGAATCAAGATGGTTGAAATGATAAATCCAGAATTACGGATGACCTTATGAAATTTATCTGTATAATAAAAGGAGGCTAATAATAAAATCACGTCTACCACGATCAAAAGGGTGAAAAACTCATCAAAAAATATGTTGTTGATATCTTTAAATGAGGTTTCAATCACGACCTCAAGATTGAAAAGGGCAAACATCCAATTTGAAAAACTATACGTCGCAATAATGATGAGTATAGGAACTAAACTGGCCGCTATGACTTTTTTCAATGTTATAAAACCATCAATATTACTCGTTATTATTTTTCTAGGTTCTGAATGTTTAGGTCTACTTTGCTTGTAAAAAAGATAGAGTAGATAAAACATTACCACGGAGGCAATAATGTCGAAAGTAAATTGCAAGTCATTTTTAATTTCAAACCAATTAGAGGAAAGTTTTAATTCCGACAGGTCTTTGAAAAGCCGTCTGATGACGATGAGCGTGATGATCTCATATTGTTTGCCAATATAAGTGGTTATGGATCTTGGTAAATAGTAGATAACCAGGTAGACTTCATACAATAAAATAAATGAAAAAGGGGTATAGATGGCTGCTATGGGACTGTCAAAAAGACTAGATGCTAAGTGGATTAATTTGAGTTGAACTAATAAAATAAGTATCAGATGTACTACAAAACTCCCTATTGCAATACTTAAAATGACTTTCTCACTTCTTTTTTTAGTGGTCTCGGAAAGTAAGTAACGAAATATATTTTGGATATTATTTTTCAGGTTTTGAGATTTTACGGAACGTAGATAAGTTGTTTTGAAGGCCAAAAAAACGTTGCCCACTAATTAAGTTAATTTACTTACTAATTTAACGAAATCCAACGTAATTACCTCAAAATATAGTTTGTGAATATTAATAAAAGCTGGAGTATGTCGAGTTTAATCAAGGTAGTTATTCCCTTTTTTAAAGTGCTGTAAATTCACCTTCTAGTGGTAATCATTCCTATTAAATAATGGTATTTGACAGGTTATTATGGATGATTTTAGAGGATTAGTGACAAAAGGCCTTATTTCCCGATAGTTGCTTTTCATTAGGGGTGAATCTAGAGGGCTGAAATCATAGAACTAACTTTTTTTAATTACTGTTAATAAATTACACATTTTAGAGACCGTTTGTTATGATTAATTTCAATGTCATTTCTAATCCTAAATCAAACATTTGGATTGTATTCATTCATGGGGCTGGGGGGAGTATTCGAACGTGGAATCGTCAAGTGGGAGCTTTGCAGCAACATGCTAAATTGTTGTTATTGGATTTGAGGGATCATGGGGCATCTGAGCCGGTCAACCCCTCGCCAGACCAATATGATTTTGCATTGATCTCCAGTGACATCAAAGAAGTAATGGATCATTTAGAGATATCAAAGGCCCATTTCATTACCCTTTCCTTGGGAACTGTATTGATTCAGGATTTTTCAATGCGTTATCCCAGTTATATCGGGAAAGTAGTGATGGCTGGAGGTGTTTTTAAGGCCAATTTCATTTTAAAATGCTTCATCCACACTGCAAAAACATTAAATAACATCTTACCATTCGCTACGATGTATCGTTTATGCTCCTATATACTCATGCCGCGAAAAAGAAACCAAACTTCTCGAAAAATATATCAACGTGAAGCACAGAAGTTGACCAGAGCGTCATACATGCGCTGGGTTTCGCTTTCCAAATATTTTATAAAATCATTGAAGCTCTTTTCTAAGACCAAAAGTTCCTTTGAGAACCTCATTATTATGGGAGGACAAGATTATGTCTTTCTCAGTGGAGCTCGGAAGTATTCAAAAAATCAGCCTAAATCAACGTTTATTATTATCCCTACTGTGGGTCATATTTGTAATATAGATGGTAGAAATGCATTTAATAATCATGTCATTGAGTTTTTATTTCAAAATCAATTAGCGGGCAAATAGTTCAAAAAGTCAATGATTCGTACGCTAGTTTTTTCACATAATTAGAGATTCTCAAATACCCATTGAGCGGTTACTCTTTTTTGGATACTTTGGGCTGAGGATTGAACCAAAATGAGGTGTTGATGGGGTGTACTTTCGCCACGTTTTGATTGAATAACAATGCGTTAAATAGGATTCGAAAAGTCCCCATCGGTTGGCCGCGCCACTGTGGCTGAAACCCTAGTAATATCACATGTCCGCTACCATGATGTACGTCTAGGGCGGCCGCATATCCATTCAAATAGTTACTTCCCAATAAATATCCAGAACTCAATGCAGATCCGTCGGTTTGGTATTTGGCCAATGCTTCACCCTTAAATCCTTCTAAAGTGCCAAATACGGGACTTCTAGAGACAATGACATGGGTTTGTGGTGGCATGCCGGCCATAATTGGATGCGTTTCATTAGTGGTCACTTCCAAAATAGAGCCACCTGTGAAAAAATCTTCGCTTTCCAAAGATCCTACAACATTCTTTACGGGCAAGAAAAGTGATTCAATGGCGAAATCACTACTTTGATTCATACATACCAAAGTACCTCCTGTAGTCACGAAATGATTCAAATTCCGAATACCCTGATGGCCAAGCCCTCCTTCGTACTGAGGCGGGACAACTCCCTTTTGGTAACCATTTTCAATCATACCAGGTCTTTCAGAGGCCATAAGTATGATATCAAATCGATCATTTAGATTACCCGAAGTAAAGTCTGAGTTGCGAAGGCTTGTATAAGGGATAGCAAATTGATCAAGAATCCATCGGGTCCAGCCCATGTCCATGCTGGCACTCCATGGGCGGTAGACACCTATTCTCGGGTGAACGGCTGTGCCGCTCGAGGTATTGGTTAAGGAGCCATTTATGGCAAAGTCCGATACCCATTGATTGATTTGACTACGCGAAGCACCCGCTATCAGGTATTTGTGCTCTTTTTCAACATATTTAACGTTCAATTTTTTTGCCCAAGCTTCAGCCATGACTCGAAAGCTATTATTTTCTTTGGGATCTAATAGTACGTTGGCACCGGCACCTTTTAGGCTACCAGGGAGTGGCTGAATACCCGCCGCTACTGCATTTGTATTGAAGCCAACACCTGGTGCAAAATCAACTTTACTTACGTCCGATCCACTCTTATTGTCCCAAGATACAGGAATCCCTTCAACAGGAACCAAGGCGTTTCTGACCGATTCTGGTAATGGAGAGGAGGCTGCGATAACTGCCAATTCAAGTTGATAAGGTAATGTCCATCCCGCGGCGTCATAAGGCTGTTCTGGAGGACCTCCTGGATATTCCCGGAGATCTGGATATACCTGAACATCAAGTAGTTGTCTTGGTAATTCGGCAAATTCTTGGTCCATAGGGATGACCCAAGTACCCTTTGGATAGGCAATGCCATCAAATAGAATGTCTTGATTTAATTGAGAAATTTGCACACCGTTGAACGCGAGTCGTTTCAAAAGTTCAACGGGTCTAATGGGGTCGCGTTGTTTTTGAGGAATGAAATAAGCATAGGGGGGTTCGGATCGGTACTTTTCGATTGTTTTTTTTGCTGATTGATATTTATTGAAAAGGAGCACGTCAGAGTATTTGGAAGCATAATCAAGGACTGCGATTGAGGCCGTTTGCATATAGGTAACAGCATCTGCCAACCGCCACCAACCGCCTTTCCACGGACTTGAATAAAGAGATTCTAATCGAAAATCTTTTTTGTCCTCAGGAAAATCCTTCAATGTGTAGAAGTAAGGGGTAGCGTACCGATATAAGGCAGTTTCAGTCCAGAAGGATGGGATATTTTGCAATACAGGCAAATAATCCAAATAACCAGGGTACCAAGCGTCAAATCCTTTGCCCATGTGAACAGCACCAGGTAATCCTGCCGTTTCAAGTTCTTGTGCGATGGCCATTCCAATCATGTTAATTTCTCGACCTACGATGGCAGGCATTTGGGTGGCCACAGGCTCTGCAAAAGGAGGCAGCCAAATGCGGGTAGGAAAAGGAGAAGATTGGTGATGGACATGGATGATGTTTGGCTCCCATTCACGCCACACCCTTGTGACGTTTCTAGATTCAATCATGTTGATCATGTAACCATCCCGGTCATTGTCATGTCCGACATATTTCTGATAAAGCCAAGGTACCGGCGCAGCTTCATAAGGCGTTCCTACATTTTCGGCATACCAATTGGCGACGATGTCTTGACCATCTGGATTAAGCGATGGCCATAGTAAGAGCACCACGTCGTCAAGAATTCTTTTGACTTTTTCATCTTCGGCATGGCTGATTAAATAATGAGCCAACGAAATGGTATGTTGCGCACCGGCGACTTCGGTTGCGTGCAACCCACCATCAATATGGACGATGGGTTTGCCTTCTTTGGAGAGCGCCTTGGCTTGGGCGACGGTAAGTTCTCCGGGATGCGCAAGCAATTGCGAGATTTCTTTGTATCGTTCGATATGCTCCGAATTTTCCTTGGAAGTAATGATGGCATAATACCAAGGTCTGCCTTCGGAGGTTTCGCCTAAGTATTTCAGGGTTACCAGGTCACTCGCTGCGGCGAGTTGGTGGAAATAGTCCAAAGATTGCTCGTAGTTGGCCAGCTTGAAATCTGTGCCAATTTCAAATCCAAATACAGATTCAGGCGTAGGAATGGTAACTTTTTGGGCGAAACTTATCGGTGCCCACATGAATATCATCAACAGACTGGTGGCTATTCGTCTTAATAGGTCACTTTGACTTCTACAAATAGTTTTGAGCATCATGGATAGGTCTAGGTCTTTTATTTTCATTGGGTCATATTTATTAAACGCATTACGTTAATCAATTAATAAGGCCTTAAGATGCAAAAAAACCCCTATTGGTGCAAAATAATAGCCCAACGGGGGTTCTTACTATTTGATCGTTTTATTTTTGCCTATCAAGCGTCCAGCCTATAGCAGCACCCGCAAAGGCACCCAACGCGGCGGATATAACCGTATCAGTGATTACAAAGGAGGTTTCATAAAAGCTTAGCATGCTTAAATTATTCAAGTTGGCAATCATCCAAATACCGCCGGCAAACCATATTCCATTTAAAGCACCACTTTTCAGGGTATTAAAGTTCATTTTATCAAAGCTATAGGCCATCAAAAGTGACTGAACAAGGCCAGCACCCATTCCAATCATCAAATCGGGCTCTGTTTTGATGGAGGCAGGATATTTTTCCATCAATGCGACCATCAGTTTTTCATAATAGAGAAAATAGGAGATAGATCCAAATATAAAAGAGGCGACAAAGCCCGCTAAAGTGGTTAGTATTAATTTTTTCATTAGTATAAGGGTTGATTGTTTTTTCCTACTCGTATGGCTTTTCGGTTGCGCCCCGTTTTTAGTGCTTTCTGGCTCCAATCACTAAGAAAGATAAACAACTTTTCGAAAACAAACAGCTACTTTTAAACTAATCTCATCACGTTAACTAAGTAATTTCATTATTTTAGGGACGATGCTAGCTACGCGCATCAAAATATTTAATCAATAAACCTTTTGGTAAGATCCCCATAGGCATCAATACGCCTATCTCTAAAGAAAGGCCATATCCTCCTGACTTTTTCTGTTTTACTTTTATCAATCTCGATTACATGATGGCAAGGATGGGTTTGATCCGCTTCCCACAGAATTTCTCCTTGAGGCCCCGCGACAAAGCTAGAGCCCCAAAATTCAATGCCTTGAGTGACTTGCGTCCAGTTGGGTTCAAATCCCACCCGATTCACACTGATGACGGGTAATCCATTGGCGATGGCATGGGCCCGCTGCGCGATCATCCAGGCTTCGCGTTGGCGGGTTTTTTCTGCAGTTGTATCCGTTTTTTCATAGCCAATGGCTGTTGGATAGATGAGTAATTCTGCCCCAGCTAGGGCCATCAATCTAGCCGCTTCAGGATACCATTGATCCCAGCAAATGAGTACGCCAATTTTGCCTAAGGAGGTTTGTATCGGATGAAACCCTATATCGCCAGGCGTAAAATAGAATTTTTCATAGTATGCAGGATCATCTGGAATGTGCATTTTCCTATATCTTCCTGCCTCTGTCCCATCTTTGTCAAATACGACAGCGGTATTGTGATAGATGCCCGACGCTCTTTTTTCAAAAAGTGAGGTGACCAATACGATACCCAAAGATTTAGCAATGGTGGAAAAACGATCATAAGTAGGACCAGGAAAGGGCTCTGCCAAGTCAAACATGGCGGGTTCTTCTGCTTGACAAAAATAAATGCTGCTGTGTAATTCTTGAAGGACGATCAGCTTAGCACCTTTTGCCGCACATTCTTGAATTTCAGTAAGACTTTTCGCGATATTTTCTTCCTTTTTTTCGGAACAACTTTGTTGAACAATTCCAACCTTTAATTTCCCCATAGTAGTTCAATTTTAAAGTAATTTAATGGCAATTTGTATAATTATAAAATTGACGATCTTAACTTGGTGTCAGGGAGACGCCAATGGGATATTGCATACTGACGCAATGCAATGACCCGTGCTGTTGAATTAGGGCTACACAATCAATGCCAATGACCTGACGATCTGGAAACAATTGGCCAATAATTTCCAAAGCTTTTGCATCTTGTGGGACCCGGTAGGTAGGCACCAATACAGCGCCATTGAGGATTAAAAAATTCGCATAGGTCGCTGGCAATCGTGAGCCTTCATGATCATAGCATGCCTCAGGGAACGGAAGCGGCACTAAGTCAAAGCAATCCCCATCCTCATTCATAAAGGATTTTAGTTGTGATTCCATCCGTTGGAGCTGCAGGTAATGCTCATCTGAAGGATCATCACATGCCACATAGGCAATGGTATTTGCCTTGCAAAATCTAGCAAGGGTATCAATATGTGAATCTGTATCGTCTCCGGCAAGATAGCCATGGTTCAGCCATAGTACTTTCCGGGTACCAAATACCTGCTCCAAGTGATGTCTGATTTGCTGCTGGGAGCGATCAGGATTTCTATTTTCAGAAAGCAAACATTTGGTAGTGGTGAGCAAAGTGCCCAGTCCATTGGAATCGATAGCTCCGCCCTCCAATACAAATATCTGAGTTTCAATCTGATTCTGGCGCCATATTGTTTTGGTAAGTTCAGCGGTGAGTTGATTGTCAAGGGAGGCCTCAAATTTTTTACCCCAACCATTGAAGGTAAAATCCAATAATAATGGATCATTTCCCTGATAGATGGTGATGGCCCCATGGTCACGTGCCCATGTATCATTGGATTTTACTTTTACAAAATGAATTGGAAAAGGCGTTTTGTTTTTAAATAGTTTCGATACTTTATTAATCGAGTGGCAACCTACCAGAACAGGCTGAAATTTCGCGGAGGTTTCAATAATTTTCAAAAAACAAGCAACTACCTCGGGGTACATATAGGCCCAATCACTATTTTTATGAGGAAAAGTAAACTGGACAAAACTTTGAGGTTCCCATTCGGCGGGTAGTCTTCTACTTTTCGTTGAGTTCATTTTATGTAAGTGTTTGAGGGAGTGGTCGAGTAGTCAATATTCAAGCAGTGCAAAGTTAATGGGCTTTATTTTCATGAGACTTAACTTTAACAATTGCTTCAGTATTTTGAGTTCCATAAACGTCTATGAATGGATATTTTTTATAAATATTGATTGGCATTAAAAAATTATTGATTATGTTCCGTTAAACTAATAAACCAACAATACATGAAACATAAAATCAAACTGAGCTTCCTTTTGCTATTTGCATTTGGAGCAGTCGCATTTGCACAAAAGAAAAATGAGAATGGCAAAATCTATGATCAACATCCAGGTATCGATCTGATGAAAAAATTCACTGAAGCTTATGTCATCGGAGACCGCGTAACCTTATCAACCCTTTTGACGGATGACTTTGTTGCCTATAATGCGCTGGGCACCAATAAGGACGACAAAGGAAAGGACAGAGAGGCCCTCATTAACGAATCGGTGTACTGGAGCAGTCAATTGAAGGGATTTAAAATCACCAAAAGAGGGAAGTCATATCCGGATGCATTAGAATATAAGGAGTCGGGTACATGGATAGACACTTATGATGTTTTTTATGGTATCGATAAGGAGACGGGATTTAAAATAGAGACGCCAATGGATAGGTCTTTTATTTTAAGTAAGGATGGGACGCAAATACGAATACTCTTGTCCCGATTCAATACAGCCACTTTTGGCAAATATATGAATACCTTTAAGGTGGTAGAAAACGGCACCATTTACAGAGACCACCCTTATATAAACACCGTAAGAAAAATGGTTTCCTCTCTCGAGCTGGGTGATTTGAACCTATGCTATGAGCAGTTTACAGAAGAGGCTAAATTTTCTGACATTAACGCGCCAAGAGGAGTCACCCATTCAAAAGCGGAGGAGCGAAAGCAAGTGACCGATCTACTAAACGTCTATGATATCGTGAGTCTTGATGAATGGGGTTATCCAGATTATTTAGCCTATAATGGAGATGGATCTACGGTGCTTTCGTGGTGGGTCTTTCGTTTCGTTAAAAAAGATACCGGTGAAAAGGTGGAGCTTTTTATGCATTTGAGCCATAACTTTAATAATGACGGAAAAATAACCAATCAGGTGGCTTACTATAATGGAAATTTATTAAAGTAATCATCATTGAGTCTTACATAAGAAAAAAGCCTTCTTTCAACTTTGAAAGAAGGCTTTTTTATGCTGTGTTTTGAAAAATCAGAACGTTCGGTAGTCGCCTTTTAAGAACTCATTGGCTTTTTCTTCGGAAAACTTGGCCTGTGCAGTGTCCCAATGTAATGTTTCATTTGGGAAGCGCCCAGCAATGACACCCAAAAGGATAGTTTCCGTCAGCTTGGCTGAGTAGGAAAAGGGAGCGCTGGTAGTGGTCTTTCCAAGGCAAGCATCCACAAATTGGTGATAGTGCATTTTTCCTTCTGCTTCATAATTCCTTATTGGTGTGCCCAATTCAAAGGAATTAATCAAATCTGTATCTAGTTCTTGATACACCCCGTCTACGATGTGCCTTGGCAATTCCATAAAATGTGGCAGCAGTAAATTTCCTTTTTCTCCAATAAACATAGCGCCTTGATCCGGTAGGGGATCGCCATTGGGCAATTCTAGATCGCTGTGCATTTCAGGTGCACCAGGCCCATCGTACCAAACCCATTTTAATGTTTCAGCGGTATATTCGGTCGCTGGAAATTCGTAGGTTACGACGTTGTTTTCGGGATATCCAAAACCTGTGGGTTGTCGACAACTTGTTGTAATGGTTTTCGGAACGTCTAATTTCAAAGCATTATATGGCGTGTCAAATATATGGACACCCATGTCACCTAAAGTACCACATCCGTAATCCATCAATTTCCTCCAATTTGCAGGATGGTAAACATTTTCTTTAAATTCGCGTTCTTTGGAGGTTCCGAGCCATAAATTCCAATCTAGGTGCGCGGGTACCGGATCACTTCCCTCAGGTGCCACGCCGTCGTAGCCCCAATTTTTTGGGGACCAAGCTCTCACTGTGCTAACCTTTCCAATAATTCCAGATTGAATCAACAAAGTTGCCAATTTGTAATCATAAAAGGAGTGAACTTGAATGCCCATTTGGGTGACGAGATTTTTTTCTGTGGCCATCGTTCGCATTGCCCTTGCTTCTGATACATGATGGGTGAGTGGCTTTTGACAGTAGACTGGCTTGTCATGGCTCATGGCCATCATAGAAGCTGGAGCGTGGGTGTGATCAGGGGTTGAGACGATTACGGCATCAATTTGATCTTTCATTTCTTTAAAAAGATCTCGATAGTCGATGAAGGTTTTTGCATTAGGGTGAAGTTTAAGTGCCGCAGCTAAGTTATTAGCGTCGACATCACACAAGGCCACTACATCCACCATTTGATGAGAGGAAATAGCATTAAGATCCTCACCACCCATACTGCCAACACCTATATGAGCAGTTCGTAGTCGTTTTCCCCCAAGGCCATCCCAGGTGCATCCGGGCAATAAGGTCAGTACAGATAGTGCACCAGCACCTCGTAAGAATTCGCGTTTGTTCATTTTCATTATTTTCGACTTAAAGTTTTTTAATTTTTATATTTCTAAACCAGATGGGGCTTGCGTGATCTTGCAGTCCGATAAAACCGGTCTTAAATTTTCCGTAATCGGGACTTGTTTTCCATTTATCTGAATTCTTTTTTTCATACCAATCTTCAGACCAAGGAACGAACGAAAGAAGTTTTTGCCCATTGAGCCAATGTTCAACTTTTTCAGGCGTAAAGATAATTTTCGAGGTATTCCAAGAATCTGTAGGGTGTAAGATTTTAGTTTTAGGATCAGCAGCATGCATAGCGTAATCTGAGCCTGTCTTCTGGAGGGGCTTTAATTCAGAAGGATTCTCTGTGTAACCTAAGCTTAAATTGTAAGAGGTGATGTCGTGAATTTTGGTATAATTCTCGTCATCAATGAGTTGATATTCTGGAGAAACTATCGGGGGGGAGTCAAACCCTTCTTTCAAATGATAAAAAATCCCACTATTTCCGCCCGCTGGTAATTTCCATTCAAGAGAGAGTTCAAAATTGTCAAATTCTTCACCGTAGAAGATGATGTCTTTTCCGCCTGTATAATCTTGCTCTAAGCCCAATTCAGTATCAAAGGTCAGCGAGCCCTCTTCAATGGTCCATCCCGGAGGCATGGTGGTGCCATTGTATCCACGCCAGCCATCTAAACTTGACCCATCAAACAAATAGATCCAGTCGGAGGCTTCTTTTGGAGGAGTGCAGGCACAAAAGACAGAGAAGATCAGGGCACATAGCAATATATTTTTTGTCAACATACTTTTTTTAAAATTCATAAGCTTAAAGTTACGGAAAAATTTCTTTTGGCAAGAAAAGGAATTTTGTTCGTTTAGCTATACCACTCACTAATTTAAAGATTGAATGGAAAAATAAGGTGAGAAATGTGATAGTCGGTTTTGTGAGAAGATTTAAATGACGCAATTTTAGATGCCACATCTAAAATAAATGTGGCATTGAACTAAGATCGATGATTTTTATATCAAGCTATTTTTTATGCGAAGGGTAAGGAGTTTATCGTGATCATTCTTTATCTTTCGCCATAACAAATAAGCTATTTTGCAGTACTTTTTATATACGAGTATTTTTTTATTTTTTTTGCTGCATTGTCGAGCAAAAGAGGATATAGCCGCGTCTAAGATGGCCAATAATGATCTTGAGGAATCAGCGGTAACCCAAGAAATAATTTCTTTAACGTATCTTGCTTTGGGTGATAGTTATACGATTGGTGAAAGTGTCGTAGAAGCGGAACGTTGGCCCAACCAATTGAAAGAAGTGCTATCAAAAGTTCAAATCGTCATTGATTCTGTGACCATCATTGCTAAAACAGGTTGGCGTACGGATAATCTAAAAATGGCCATGGCAGCAGATCAAAAGTTTGATTATGGCATGGTTTCATTATTAATTGGGGTCAATAACCAGTACCAAGGGCGCTCGCCTGAGAGCTATGAACCTGAATTTGAAGAATTGTTGAATTTGGCTATCGCTCGGGCGGATGGAAATAATCGTAAGGTATTTGTGCTATCAATTCCGGACTATGGATTTACACCCTTTGGGGCGGAAAATCAATCCACTATTACGACCAAATTAAAGGAATATAATGAGATAAATAAGCGATTGACCTTGGAAAAGAACGTCTGGTATTTTGATATTACCCCCATTTCTCAAGAGGGACTCGAGAACACCAACCTTGTGGCAGAAGATCACCTACATCCATCAGGGTTTCAATATTCGTTGTGGGTTGAAGAAATCATGAAATCCAAAGCATTTTTGGATAGTTTAAGGATTCCATAGTTGCTGTTTGCTTTGCACCTAAAGAAGTGATATTTTGTTTTTTTAAGTCATCGAGATGATAGGGTTTATAGCTCATTGATGGGTGGGTAATCAGAGAATCTAGGCTTTATATATTTAGTTTTATTCATCATGATTCAACTTATTGAACGGGCGTCTTATTATACCAATCAGCTAGCGATAATCGCTGAAGGACAGACGTTTACTTATCAACAGTTATTGGAGCGTTCTCGCTCCATTGCCAGATATCTCTTGGATGGAAAAGCAGATTTGGATGGTGCTAGAATTGTTTTTATGGTGACGCCAGGATTTGATTATGTCGCCATTCAATGGGGGATTTGGTTGGCGGGTGGTGTGGCTGTACCACTAAATCCAGGAAGTCCCATTGTGGTCAGTGCCTATGTGATAGCCGATACGGCTGCTGAAATGGTGATTGCCTCTGTGCCATATCAAGATCTTTTTCATGACTATTGCGGCTCCCAGGGCATAGCTTTAAAGGAGCCCGTGGCATTGGATAGTCCAATGGGAGAGTTACCAACTGTTGAAGTGTATAGAAATGCCATGATTCTTTATACTAGTGGTACCACCGGAAAACCCAAAGGGGTCGTCACGACCCACATCAACATCCAATCGCAAATCACTTCGCTCGTTCAAGCATGGGATTGGTCTGCAAATGATCATATTTTGAATGTGTTACCCTTGCATCACGTGCATGGGATTATCAATGTTTTGGGGTGTGCACTTTGGTCAGGCGCGACTTGTGAATTTTTAAATAAATTTGATTCTAAGAATGTTTTTGAGATCCTATCTAAAGAGTCAATGACCCTTTTTATGGCGGTGCCAACTATTTATCATCAATTGATTCAATATTGGGAATCATTAGCTGATATTGATCGCAAAAGGATTTCAATGGCTTTATCCAAGTTGCGATTGATGGTTTCAGGATCAGCAGCCCTTCCTGTTTCCGTTTTGGAAAAATGGAAAGCGCTCAGTGGTCAGACCCTGTTGGAACGCTATGGGATGACAGAAATCGGAATGGCGATTAGCAATCCCTACGTTGGAACACGTCGACCTGGGTATATCGGTGCTGCTTTACCTGGAGTAAAAGTGCGCATAGTTGATGAACAATTTAAGGATCTCATCGATGAAGCGCAAGGTGAGATATTGGTGAAAGGTCCGGGCGTTTTTAAAGAGTACTGGGGACTTCCTGAAGCTACGAAAGATAGTTTTACCTTGGATGGATGGTTCAAAACAGGAGATATTGCTTTTTCTAAAAATGGAGATTATAAAATTGTTGGTAGAAGTTCAGTTGACATAATTAAATCTGGAGGATATAAAATTTCGGCATTGGAAATTGAAGAGGTACTAAGATCGTATGGTGAGATTGCAGATTGTGCAGTTTTGGGTCTTCCCAATGAAGAGTGGGGAGAATTAATTGTCGCGGTTATCGTGCCTAAAAGAGATGCTTCCTTAAAAGAAAAAAAGTTGGATGAATGGATGAGAACCCAATTGCCAAAGTACAAAATACCGAGAACGTATTTATTTCTTAAGGAATTACCGAGAAACGCTATGGGAAAAGTTGTGAAAAAAGAATTAGCAAAAAGTATTCTATGAAAATATATGGAGTAGCGCTATTGGCGCTTTGTTTTTTAGCTGGACAGATTCTAGGAACCTATTTGGGCGATTGGCTAGGTACTGGGGGGAATGTAGGAGGTGTTGGATTCGGGATGCTTTTTCTTATTCTGCTAAATGACCGATTTAATCTAAGTAGGCACTATACCACAGAAAGTAAGGACGGAATTACCTTTTGGAGTGCGATGTACATTCCCGTAGTGATTGCCATGTCAGCTACATTAAATGTTAAATCAGCGCTTACAGGAGGTTGGGTTGCTTTGTTTGCAGGAATTATTGGAACTTCTGCAAGTATGTTGCTGATTCCTTGGTTGGCTAAAAAATTCAGGACAAAATCCAATTAATACGATGGAGTTATTTAATCAAATTTTGATAAAAAATGGATTAATCTTTGCGTTTTTAGCCGTGGGCGTACTGATGCTTATTACTAATTTATTGTCAAGGTATTTTTTTAAAAATAAGATTCCGGGTGTAGCATTAGCGATTGGAGCGGCATTGGTATTGGCTTATTTCGGTAATCAACATGGGATTGCAGATTTCTCTTTATTTGGCGGTATGGCGTTGTTGGGTGGCGCCATGTTCAGAGATTTCACTATCGTCGCTACCTCTATGGGTGCTAGTTTTAATGAACTGAAAAAGGCAGGAGTTGCAGGGGTGATTTCCTTATTTTTAGGAGTTGTCGTGACGTTTTTTATTGGAGGAGGCATTGGTTATTTGATGGGCTATCGAGATGCTATAAGTTTCACGACAATCGGTGCGGGTGCTTGCACCTACATTGTTGGACCCATTACCGGGGCGTCCCTCGGGGCGCCATCCGAAATCATCGCTATTAGTGTTGCGGCAGGGGTTATTAAAACCATCTTTATTACCATTATTACTCCCATCATTGCCAAAAAGATTGGTTTAGATAACCCACTTACCGCCATGATCTTTGGTGGTATTGTCGGTACGACCAGTGGCGTAGCCGCTGGATTGGCGGCCACTGACCCTAAACTGGTGCCTTACGGCGCTTTGACAGCTACTTTTTATACAGGATTAGGCGTTATGATTTGTCCTACGGTTTTGTATTTTATCGTTAAGTTAATCCTTAATTAATTTCTCTTAGACAAGCAAAATGAGGGAGTAACGATTAACAATGCCCACCGTATCAAATACAATTAATATTTAGCCGCTTGCCCAGGTTTCGGTGTACTATCTCGAATGAATTCCCGAATATCATCATTTGCATTGATGAGGTCTTCTTTACGCAAATACATCATGTGGCCAGAGCGGTATCCTTCAAAACGAAATCGGTCTTTCATTTTTCCACTAGGGTCTATTTGCCACATAGAGTACTTAGCATCAAAATATTGGGTGGCGCCATCAAAATAGCCGGATTGCACCATTACATGTAAATAGGGATTCTCGGCCATAGCTTGTCTTAAGTTCTCCCCCGTTTGATTTCTGGAATTATCCCATGGACGCACAGGTCCAAACATATTGTACTTGATGTCAGTTTGATAATTGAGCACATTCTTAAAGTAGTAATTAATTGCCGGCGTGAATGAGTGTAGCCAAGAAGTAAGTTCAGCATTATAATCTGGATCGGTTCCCGCATCTTGCCGGTCGATTCCTTTGTATCGCGAATCCAAACGACCAATAGTGAATCCTTCTTCTCTTAGAAGTTCTTTCCAGAAAAATCTTTCAGGCACATCTAAATTGTGCTGTAAGATAACTTTGGCATTGATTCCTGAGTATCGAGCCATTTGCTCAGCAACAGCTCTTCTTTCTTCATCCGAGACAAATCCACCTTTTGCAAGGGTTGGAATTAAGTGGTTCAGCGTGTATGCTTCGACTTCGGGCAATATTTCGTTAAGATCTTTGGATTGCAAATCTTGAGGAAGCTTTTTGTGATACCAGGCGGCAGCTGCGAAATAAGGTAGTCTATTCGCGGCAGCGACGGGTCCTGCTCGGTCGATACCAATTTCAGTTGGCGAAACTAAGATCACACCATTGAGGTACATCCATTGGTTTTCCTGTAATTCCAGGGCTAGACCGGAAACGCGAGTGGTTCCGTAGCTTTCCCCTATGAGGTATTTGGGTGATTCCCATCTATTGGATCGAGTGACGAAAGTATTAAGCCATTCGGCTAGGTACTTGATGTCCGCATTTACACCAAAAAATGTTTCTCTTTTTGTTTCGGGATCAATAATCCTTGAATAGCCCGTATTTACGGGATTGACATAAACAACATCGGCTACATCTAAAATGGAATAAGGATTGGTTTTCACACCATAGGGTTGAATGGGAAATCCCTCATCGTCAATTTTAAGAATAGAAGGTCCCGTATAGGCTAGGTGCATCCAAACAGATCCTGAACCTGGTCCTCCATTGAATGAAATGACCAAAGGTCGCGTAGCTTTTCTCGGAATATCTGTCCGCTCATAATACGTATAATGTAAGGCAGCAATCACTTTTCCTTCTTCGTTCCAAACGGGTTGGGTGCCCGTTGTTGCATTGAAGGTTAATTTTACATCTTTGATGGTGGTCGAATGTTGCGTAGTTACCACCTTACCTACTTCAAGTGCGCGTTCTTGGGCCTGAACATTAAAAAACAGGAAAAGGATTACAAATAATATGGAATAAAAACTTTTCATAACTTGTCAATTGAGTTAAATGGATGAGTACTAAGATAAATCAACTATTCTCAAATTGATGTTTAATCAAACATTAAGGACCTGATTCATATTTGAGCGGTATTTTTGGTGTTAGGGTGGCAGACTTGTGTTTTTTATGGATAAATAGCCATCCATGGTATTCCTTTTTTTGTATTAGAAAGACCTATTATTTTGGAAAAATGATATTGGCGATCGCACTTTTATGTAATAAGATTTCTTTTTTAGTAAGTCCTTTTAGTTCGTGCGGAAAAACCAACCAATCTTCCGTTTTATGAAGGAAGTAATCTGGTATCCGAGTGGTTAGATTGCGTGAAGGTTTGTACCAAGGGCAGGCAATTTTAATATCATTTGGAGGGGCTTTGCCTATGCCAAGTGTCCATTCAGACAATATAGCATCAATGCTTCGGCCGGTATCAAAAACGTCATCTACAAATAAAACGTTAAGGTTGGGATCTAAAGATTTTATGAGGTCATACAGCCCTTGAATTTGTATTTGATTTGCTCTTTTCTCGATGGCAAGATAGGATGACGTACGAATGACACCGTACTCGCAGAGAATACCGACATAATCAAAATATTCATGAATGGCCATTGCTACGGGAGTTCCGCCCCTCCAAATACCGATAATTAAATCAGGCCTCCAGCCACTTTGATAGATCTGAATAGCGAGCTGAAAGGCATCTTTTAACAACTCATTGGCTGATAGGTATTTTTTTTCCATAGTATTTTAATTCGTTTGTTGGCAGTCGCTCAGAACCTTCAAAGGAAAAGAAATTTAAGCAGGAATATCATGGCGATCAAATAAAGCATTAGGGAACATTGATTTGCTTTTCCGGAAATGATTTTAATCCCCACATAACAGATAAATCCGATACCTAATCCATTGGCAATGGAGTAACTCAAGGGCATCATTAATGCGGTTATCATCGCGGGTGCGGATTCGGTAATGTCATCCCAATTAAGCTCTTTGAGTGACTGCGCCATCAGAGAGCCTACAAATAACAAAGTCGCACCCGTTGCAAAAGCCGGAATAGTTTGGGCTAGAGGTGCGAAAATCAAACAAAGGACAAATAATAATGCCGTTGCTACAGAAGTCAATCCTGTTCTGCCTCCCGCTTGGACACCAGCAGCACTTTCGATGTAGCTTGTCGTTGAGGAAGTGCCTAGTACAGCACCAATAGCGGTTGCCGATGAATCAGCCAAAAGAGCATTTCGTAGCCGAGTAAGGCGCCCGTCTTTATCCAATAAGTTCGCTTGTTTCCCTACACCTATAAGGGTTCCTGTAGTATCAAAAACGTCAACTAATAGCAGGGTTAAAATAATTGTGATCATAGAACTGTTTAAGGCGCTCGAGACATCCATTTGAAGAAATATAGGAGCCATCGAAGGGGGAAGAGAGACAACACCTTTGAATTCAGTAATTCCGGTGAGCCATCCAATAAAGGTTGCAAGTAGTATGCCAATGATCACGGCACCTTTGATTCTACGAGCAGTTAATCCAGTGATAACTATGAACCCTCCAATTATAAGCAAAGCAGGTATTGAGGTAAGGTCACCTAACGTAAGTAACGTGGCTTCTTGAGAAATAATTATGTTACTTCCTTTTAGTGAAATAATGACTAGAAAAAATCCAATACCCGCGGTAATCCCAATTTTTAATGATGTCGGAATCGAATTAATGATTTTTTCGCGAATCGGAAGTAGGCTAATCAAGATGAAAAGTAGGCCAGAAATAAAGACCGCCCCTAGGGCAGTTTGCCAATTGTGTCCCATTCCTAGTACTATCCCGTAGGCAAAGAACGCGTTCTGTCCCATTCCGGGTGCCAGTGCTATTGGATAATTGGCAGATAGCCCCATGATTAAGGTGGCAATTGCCGTGGCAAGACAAGTAGCGACAAATACCGCCCCAAAGTCCATGCCCGTTTAAGAAAGTATGCTGGGATTTAGTATGGTGATGTACACTATTGTCAAAAAAGCAGTTGAACCGGCTAATAGTTCTCTTTTTACTGTCGTATTGTGTTCTATCAATAAAAAATATCTTTCAATAAACTTGATCAACTTATTTATTTTATGCGTGATTTATTTTCATATTTTGAAACATATTTTTTAATATCAAAAAAAAGATTTTGAGCGGCCACATTGACTGCGGTTTCTAGTAAAAATATCTCAGCAGGGAAGGGAACTTCAACAATAGGTAATCCAGAAGGGAGGGCTCTTTTATCGCCTGTGAAGGAGGTCATCCAAATATAATTCCAATTTTCTTGGCCTTTTGTTTCGCCGGAATACACTACTTGACCTGAAGACACGTCGATTACTTTGTAAGTGACATGAAACATTGCATTGGACAGTTTTTCATTGATCTGTACGACTGCCGTCACTTTTTCCTTAATATCTCTAAAGCGTTCTTTGCCTTTATCGTCTTCGTATTTTTCTCTGGAAGCCACAATTTCCCGGTTATATTCATTTAAATAGGGCAGGAGCAGCTGTCGGTCAACTTGACTGAGCAATATTGTCCCAACCAATAATAAATCAACCCCTACCAATTTGCCGATTTCAGGAGCAGTCGATTCATCCAACGCCCCTGATAAGTTGAGATTTTGTTCTGCTAGCAAAAGATTCAGATCCCGACGGTCAATGACATCAAAAAACTCAAATTCTTCTTGATTGTGAAGAAAGGCATTGGAAACCTTATTCAAGATCAAGTCGCCGATTTCACCTTGAGAAGGGTTATTGTTTTTGAATGTCGTCAGTCCCATTCGAATCGTTGCTAATTTTTTGAGGGATAAATATTGCGCATAGGCATCACGGTAGCCGGGCAGGTATTCATCGGCCCATTTGTAATAGCGGGCGGCTTGCATTTTTCCTGTTTTTGTTTCATTATGCGCCATTTCAGTGCCCTTTTCATAATTCATTTTGGCGGCCAATTCGATATTCTCATTAAGCGAATTCTGGGCAGATGAGATCTCGTTTGCATAGGTTTGAATGTTGAGGATGATTGGGAGATCCTTTTTTCGGAGAGGTGTAAATGCGTTTTCTCTGAGTTGAGAAAGAGGTCCGCAATAACTATTCATTTCCAAATAAAGATTTAAAATCCGCGCACTTTTAGTAACGGTTTCGTCATTTAGAAATCTTGTCGTTTGCTGTTTGAGATCATTAATTTCACGCACGTTTGCTTCGATCGTTTCGACATAATACTGACGCAAATAGTTTTGGGCTTTTATGATTTTACTTTTTTTTTCTGCCACACGAAGTGCGTAAGTGGCATTCAACAAGGCTTTATTAAAGTCATTTGCCTTAATTGATTTTTTGGCCGTCTTGAGGTATTTATTGGGGCTTAGATTAGGGTTTAAATAAAAAGATTCGACATCATAGTTGGGTTGTGCATGAGCGGTTGGATAGCAGAACTGCAATAAAAATAATAGTAAAAAATAGCGCATATCGATAGGTGATTTTTTATTGTTTTTTGTTGCGCGAGGATCATCTACCTGAGTTTTCCAATTCGTCTGTTTATCAGTAATATTGGCTATAATAACGAAGCAACTTTTCACAGCAATCCTTTCAATGTTTGGGTGTTAATATTACTTCCGCATATAATGATGACCACCGTTTGATTTTTAAGTAGATGGGCTCTTTTCAAGAAACTTGCTAGGGCAACACCTGCAGCACCTTCAATTATTTTATGATGCTTATCCACCATGTATCTGATGGCTTCTCCTATTTCTTTTTCGGAGATTAATTCATAGTCATCAATTAGTTTTTGACAAATATCAAAAGTAATAGCATCTTCTTCGAGCCCACCTGCGGAGCCATCGGATAAGGTTGTCTTTGGCGTTTCAACGGTCACAACCCTTCCTGCTTTAATGCTGAGGTACATTTCTGGTGAATTCTCTGGCAAGCACCCGATGATTTTGGTGTTCGGGCTTGCTTCATTAAACCAAGTAGCTACCCCTGACATCATACCGCCTCCTCCTACGCAGCCAAAAATCACGTCTATATTCTCCAAATCTTCTGTGATTTCCATAGCCATGGTACCTTGACCAGCTATAACTTCGAAGTCATTGTAGGGGGATACCCAGGTTTTTTTTTCTGCCTTAGCGATTCCTATGGCATGCAGTTCGGCGGTCAATGGATCATTTCCATAAAAGGACAAGGTTACATCGTAAGCTTTTAGTGCCTCAACTTTCGAGGCTTCCGCGGTTTTAGGTAAAAAAATCATACCTTTTGTCTGGGTCAGCTCTAATGCCCGTGCAAATCCTTGAGCATGATTACCTGTCGAGGCGGTAACAAGTCCATATTTTTTATCCTCGTCGGACAAAGTCAATATCTTATTAAGAGCACCGCGCGCTTTGAAAGAGCCCGTGAATTGCTCGCTCTCTAGCTTTAGATAAACTTCCCCACCATTCAACTGGCTAAGGTATTTGGAATAAAAAAGAGGTGTTCTCAGAATTTTACCTTGAATTCGTTGAGCGGCTGACCGAATGTCTATAAGCATAAACCAATATTGCTCAAAAAATTAGATAAATAAAAGAAATGTTCGGATTGTGTCAATATTTTATGAGGCAATTTGTTGGCAATTATTTAGTATTGTCTTTTTGGTTAAAATTAATTGAAGCGGTCTAAGTGTACTTTATGGAATTATTTTCGCGTGATGAAGAATACAATTATTTGCCTTATGATGGGTGTGTACATTATTATGGAAGGGTTGTAGATTCCCTAGTGTATTACCAAGAACTTCTAGATCAAATAGAGTGGAAAAATGACGAGGCCTTCATTTTTGGCAAGCGCATCATTACCAAACGTAAAGTCGCTTGGTATGGAGATGAGTCTTATGCTTATACTTATTCGAAAGTAACTAAACAGGCATTACTTTGGACGCCTGCCTTAGTAGCACTCAAGAACATAGCAGAAGAAAAATGCAGGAATCAGTTTAATTCCTGCTTACTAAATCTGTATCATTCTGGAGAAGAAGGGATGGCATGGCATAGCGATGGAGAGAAGGAATTAGTCAAGCATGGAGTGATCGCTTCGATGAGCATAGGCGCTGATCGTAAATTTTCTTTTAAACATAAAGACACGAAAGAAGTCATTTCTATCGTGCTTCAATCGGGAAGTCTTTTGACGATGAAAGATCAAACCCAAGATCATTGGCTACATAGGTTGCCACCCACTAAAAAAGTTATCATGCCGAGAATTAATTTGACTTTTCGCCAGATGCATTCTTAGCCGCGGCTGCGCTTTCTTCCGTTTGAGTGCCATTTCATATTTGGTGAGTTTTCATTACCATCTATATAATTTCAAGTGTAAAAAAAAGTGAAGGGGTCTGTTAACTGTAAATCGTGGTTATCTTTGATTCGTTAACACTTGAAATATGAAAAAGACGCTAATTATCGCAATTATAGTGGGCCTTTGTTTCACTGCTTGTACACCCTCTTTGGAAACTCGACAGGAAACATTTCAGCGCATGGATGCTGAAATTAAAGCCAATGCAAAGGCGTACACTACCTTGCAAGAAGCTACGTCAACCATCGGGCATCGCCTTACCGGATCAACTAATGGGGCCAAAGCTGAGACCTACACCTATGAGAAATTTAAGGAATATGGTTTCTCAGATGTTGCTTATCAGCCGTTTGAAGTGGAATCATGGTCGAGGGGTGAGTTAGCGGTAACCATTGATGCCGAATTAATTCCCGCGGTCACGTTGGGTCATTCACCAGTATTGGTGTCTTTGGAAGGAGAAATAGCTGATATTGGCAATGGTTTGGAAGTGGATTATCAAAACAACCCAGAGGCGGTAAAGGACAAAATAGCCTTGATCTATATTTCTATATTGCCGGATAGCCAAGAGGGATTGTCGAATTTGCACAGAAGTGAAAAAACAGCACTTGCTCTCAAATATGGGGCAAAGGGAGTGATTATATTTAATAGTGTTGACAACGGAGTGTTGTTGACAGGGACTGCTTCCGTAACTGGCGCCATGCTTGATATACCTGCGGTTTGTATTAGCAAAGAAGTGGGGTTTGCCTTGAAAGAAAAGTTAAAGGTAGCGTCGGTCACAGCGACCATCGAGATGACCAATAATAGTGATCTAATCAATGCGCGTAATGTAGTGGCTACACTGAAAGGCACTTCGCTACCAGATGAAATTATTGTGATTGGTGGTCATCTAGATTCGTGGGATTTGGCGACAGGAGCCATTGACAATGGTATCGGTTCATTCGCGGTACTGGATATTGCCAGGGCCTTTATGGCTAATCAATTAAAGCCCAAAAGAACGGTTAAGTTTGTGATGTTTATGGGTGAAGAACAGGGGTTATTTGGATCACGACATATGGTGGACTTGGCTGTTGAAAGTAGTCAGATTGAGCAAATAAAGTATATGTTCAACTTGGATATGTCGGGGAATCCCAAAGGCATCAATGCGGGTGGAAAGATTGACGATCAATCTTTTTACGACCAATTGAACGACGACTTGAACGCTATTGATACTGCTTTTTCAGGGGGCTTTTCCAATAGGTCTGGTCTGCACAGCGATCATCAGCCATTTATGTTGGAAGGAGTGCCTATTTTGGGGGTTCAGTCCAACCTAGATCGATCTATTTACGGATGTTACCATGCAGATTGTGATGATTTTAACTTGGTGAATGAGCAACATATTACCAATACGGCTAGGTTTGGATCGATGATGCTTTATGCTTTGGCGAATGCCGAAAAGTTACCGGCTACGAAAATGGATAGTGAAACCACCAAACAATTCATGATCGATAATGACCTTAAAGAAAAATTGATCATTGGCGGAGATTGGCGTTGGAAAGAAGATTAGTCTTTTTTAATTAGCTATTTTTAGGCGTATAGTAAAAAAGCGGTTCTGCCTTTTGAGTTGTTAATGCTGACCAATGCTTGATATTGATATTAAATCCGATGGCTGAGCAGGTAGGCAAATTTTCTATGTAATGGTTGGAAAATAAATTGGCCAAATCAGTGAATCCAGGATTGTGTCCAAAAACAGCAACGACCTCATACGTTGCGAATTTTCTCAAAAGGGTTAGTATTTCCAATGGGTCCGCATGAAAAAGAGTGCGGTGCAAATCGATTTGACTTTCAGATAATCCCCAATGGTCGGCCATAAACAAGGCGGTATAAAAGGCGCGGCTTGCCGTGCTGCTCATTATTTGTTCAGGCGCTTTTACATTCTTACAAAGAACCATGGCCATTTTGCGCACATCTCTGCGACCCCTGTTTGACAAAGGTCGATCGTGATCGTTCAGTTCGTTGAAATTCCATGAAGATTTGGCGTGTCGAACGAGGTAGAGTGTTTTCATTACTTAAATCAGTTATTGGGAAGATAAAAATCAAATACTAGGTCATTCATGCATTTGAAATGATTTTTTGGACATTTTTCAAAGCCTATTTTTGAACAAGGGCGACACTGGAGTTGATTATTTTCAAATACGACAAAAGAAGTTCTGTAGGGATACATTCCGAATTTCGGCGTGGTATTGCCCCAAATGGAATAAATATGTTTTTTAAAGGCAGCGGCTATGTGCATGAGACCGGTGTCATGTGTAAAAACATAACGTGCTTTTTTAATTAATGAGGCAGATTGGTTGAGGTTGAATTTACCGCAAGCATTGAAGATGAGGGCTTTTTTACCTAATTTGAATTCAATATCATCTTCGCTTAAATTTTGAGTAGATTTTTCCATAAAAAAATCTTGAATTTGCTCGCCTAAGCCGCTGTCTTCAGGACCACCCAGTAGTATGATGGGTTGGTTGATTCGGTCGCACAATTCTATCAATCTTTTTAGCGGGAGTCTTTTGGTGTGGTAGGTGGCGCCAATGACAAGTGCGATATACCCATTTTGATGTGTTTCGGGGAGCCAATTATTTTGGACTTCGTCATGTTCTGGGATAAAAAAATCTAATCCAAGTGCGTCACCTTTTACTCCTAATGGAGCGATCGAAGCCAAATAACGGTCTACTATATGAATATTTGGCAGAAGATCAATCTTGAAATTGGTAAAAAGCCATTTCTTTATATTCAGTTTATCGAATCGATAAGTTTTTACACCAAGTTTTTTTTGAATAAGCCAAGTGCGTAAGTTGTTATGTAGATCAATTATTAGATCAAATTTTTCAATTTTAAGTTCTTGAATGAGTTCTGCCTCGCTGGTGCCTAATCTGTGAATCTGATCCAAATAAGGATTTGATGCTAGAATATTTGCAAATTTTTCTTTTGTAGCAAAATGTAGTTTGACATCATCAAGTTGCGTTTTGAGTATCCGCAGAACAGGAGTAGTCAGGACAATATCCCCTATAGAAGAAAATCTCAGCACTAATATTTTCATATATCGAGTTACAAATTTCAAATATAGGCATTAAGAGAACCAGTTTGATGATTTTAAGGTTTTATAGCGTATACTTACGAATAAAAATAAAAATTTAATAAGTTATGAATCATTGGTTAATTAAATCTGAACCTAACACCTATTCATGGGATGATTTTGTTAAGCTCGGTCGTGATCACTGGGATGGTGTAAGAAATTATCAAGCGAGAAATAATTTGAAGACAATGTTGGCAGGTGATTTGGCATTATTTTACCATAGCGTTAATGAAAAAGCCGTAGTAGGACTTGCCGAAGTTGTCAGAGAGTTTTATCCAGATCCTACGAGTACAAATGATGCTTGGGTAGTGGTCGATTTGGTGCCAATACAAAAACTTAAAAATTCAGTAACCTTGGCGATGATCAAAGAAGATGACCGGTTGTCTGAAATGGTTTTGGTAAAAAATTCTCGATTATCCGTTCAGCCGGTTTCCCAAGAGGCCTTTGATATTATTATTGGAATGAGTGAAATTTGAAATAGTACTCCTTTTTAGTCTATGAGATGGATCTTTTTTGGATGCTTCATCGCCGTTAACCTTTCTTCATCAGCACAGAAAATACCCATCCAAAATCCTAGTGCTTATGTGGTTCAATCAGAGCGGATTGAGTTTGAGGTTAATGAGAATTCTGATCATTTTCATATCATTAATGGATTCGAGGAGGGCCTTTTGATAATTAACAAGCAGCTCAATAAGGTATCTGATGGAAAAATCGCATGGAAAATGCAATTGCTTGATTCGGAGCTAAATGTCTCTTGGGAAAAATCAGTGATGGTACCTTCAGGAAGTGTGCTCTTGGGTTGGGATTTTGCAAATGGCCATTTTTTTTTACTTTTTTCACGTACACAGTACAAAGAAGAGGAGCTCTTGGTTTTTAAAATTGAGGCGTACAACGGTCACCATGAAGCATTTAATATTTCGACTGTTTTTCCGATAAAATTATCGCATTTTGAGGCAATAGATGATTTTGTGATTTTAGGGGGAACCGCTAATGAACGACCTGTGGTAATTAATTATAATCTTCAAAATCGCATTCCTGTGGTTGTTTCAGGTATTTATGATTTAAGGAATAACATTGAGGATATTATCCTGAATAATGATAATACCTATTTTTCTGTTATTCTGTCTGAATTATTCATAGAAAAACAGCAGACGATTGCAATAAACACCTATTCTTTGAAAAATGAGTTGATTGATCGAAAGGTAATTGATCCGGGTGAAAAAATAAATTTGATTGAGGGTACTACCCTTGATTTTTCAAGCGAGGTGCAGTATATGGCAGGTACGTATTCTCTGAAAAGTAAAGAATCTAGTCGCGGGTTATACCTTTCAAGATTTGATATAGGAAAACAAACCTTCATTAAGTATTTTGACTATGCAAGTCTAGAATTTTTTTTTGAGTACAGAGGATTAAGAAGAGAACAGCGTTTAAGAAAACGCATCGATGCTAGATCAGCTGAAGGAAAAAACAGTTCTTATAGTTATAAATTGATCATTCATGACCTTATGGCAAATGACAGTCAATTACTATTGATTGGAGAGGCCTATTATACACGTCATCCAAATCACACTGACTTTAGTTTAAGTAACCTTAGGAGGGCTCAAGTATTTAGTAATTTAGAACATGTTTATACTCATACAATTATTGTGGCATTAGATACCGCTGGGACCATTTTATGGGATCATAGTTTCCCTATGTCGGATGTGGTTAGCGATTTTCCAACAGAAAAAGTGGTGGTGAATGTCAAAGGGGATTGCATCGAATTATTATACCTAGAAAAAAACCTAATCCGATCAAAAGTCATTAGCGGAGCAAACGTGCTAGAAAGCAATGCATTTACGCCTATTATGTTAGGGAAGGAGGACGACAATTGGCCATTGAAGGATCCTATTTTAGAGCGGCTAGAGAAATGGTATGAGGACTACTTGTTTGCTTACGGAGAACAAGAAATCATATCCTCTAAGGGGACTGAAAATGTGTTTAGAAAAGTTTTTTATATAAATAAAATAGGGTTTGACCACAATGACGCTTTTAAATAATTAGATTCCCTTATATTTGCTTAATTTCTAATGCAAAAGCGACTGCTCTTAGATAGCCAACTTCTTCAAATTACAATCCAAAGGTTGTGTCAGCAACTTATTGAAAACCACGATAATTTTTCTTCTTCGGTCATCTTAGGATTACAGCCCAGGGGTATTTTCCTTGCCTCAAGAATTCAAAAAGTCATTGCAGAACTTGAGGGACATCAAGTGCAAGTAGGCTATTTAGATACTACCTTCCATCGAGATGATTTTAGACGTAGAGACTTGCCAAAAAAGGCAAGTGAAACGCGCGTACCCTTTTTAATTGAAAATAAGGAGGTGATTTTGGTTGATGATGTTTTATTCACTGGAAGATCAGTTCGGGCAGCGCTAGATGCAATGATTTCATTTGGGAGACCCAATAAAGTTGAGCTTCTCGTGTTGATAGACAGACTTTACTCCAGACAGCTTCCAATATCGGCCAATTATGTAGGTAGGGAAGTCAATACATTGGCTTCACAACATATAAATGTGAGCCTAAAAGAGCAGGATGGGGATGATTCCATATGGTTAATGAACACGGAAGAAGCATGAATCAATTGAATAAAAGCCACCTATTAGGAATTAAAGAATTGTCCGAAGAGGAAATTCAATTGATTTTTGAAACTACCGATAATTTTAAAGATGTGCTCAATAGGCCCATCAAGAAGGTGCCTTCGTTAAGAGATGTCACTATTGCAAACATATTTTTTGAAAATTCCACAAGAACTCGACTCTCATTCGAGTTGGCTGAAAAGAGACTTAGCGCAGATGTAATCAATTTCAGCTCATCAAGTAGCTCTGTAAAAAAAGGCGAAACCCTATTGGATACTGTCAACAATATCTTAGCGATGAAAGTTGACATGGTGGTCATGCGCCACTCAAGTCCAGGTGCTTCTCATTTCCTTGCCAAACATATTAAAGCCAATATCATTAATGCAGGAGATGGCACACACGAACATCCGACACAAGCTCTACTAGATACCTATTCAATTAGAGAGCGTTTGGGATCCGTTGCAGGTAAGAAAGTAGTAATTGTTGGTGACATTTTGCATTCTAGAGTGGCGCTTTCCAATATTTTTGCGTTGCAAAAATTGGGTGCAGAAGTCATGGTTTGTGGCCCAGCAACCTTACTGCCCAAACATATTGAGAAGTTGGGCGTAAAAGTGGAACTAGATTTAAGAAAAGCACTTAATTGGTGTGATGTGGCTAATATTCTGCGGATTCAACTCGAACGCCAAAAAATGTCCTACTTTCCTTCATTAAGAGAATACGCACTTTATTATGGAGTCAATATGGAACTTTTAAATTCGCTGGACAAAGAGATTACGATTCTCCACCCAGGACCAATTAATCGAGGCATTGAGATTACCTCACAGGTTGCCGACTCAAAATATGCCATGATTTTGGATCAAGTTGAAAATGGAGTTGCCATCAGAATGGCAGTTTTATATCTACTTGCAAGTAGCCCTGCCGCTTAAATCCCCGTATAATTGAATGGGCTGATCGTCCGTAACTCTTCCTTAATAGATTCAGTGACCTCTAGCCCTTCTATAAATGATCGGATCACTGACGATGTAATAGCTTCATTTTTCCTTGTGAGTTCCTTCAATGCCTCATAAGGTGCTGGATAGCCAGTTCGTCTCAAAACTGTCTGAATTGCCTCAGCAACCACCGCCCAGTTTTGCTCCAAGTCATCGGAGATGACTCGATAATTGCATTCAAGTTTCTTCCATCCTTTAATAAGTGAATGGTATGAAATCATGGAATGAGCGAATGGTACTCCTACATTTCTCAATACTGTAGAATCGGTTAAATCTCGTTGAAGTCTCGAAATGGGTAGTTTTGCTGATAAGTGCTCGTAAATCGCATTTGCAAATCCCAAATTACCTTCTGCATTTTCAAAGTCAATAGGATTGATCTTGTGAGGCATGGCGGATGAGCCTACCTCATTTTTCGATATTTTCTGTTTAAAATAACCCATTGAGACATAAGTCCAAACGTCTCGACTAAGGTCAATCAATATGGTGTTGATTCGTTTGAGTCCGTCAAAAAGCGCAGCTAAATGGTCATAATGTTCTATTTGAGTGGTGGGGTAGCTTCGTTTAAGTCCCAAAATCTCATCTACAAACTGATTTGCAAAAGCGTGCCAATCGATGGATGGATAAGCCACGTGATGCGCGTTGAAATTTCCTGTGGCACCCCCAAACTTGGCGGCATGGGGGATGGCAAGTAGTAGCGCTATTTGGGCCTGAAGTCGGCTTATATAAACTTCAAATTCTTTACCAAGTCGAGTAGGGGATGCAGGTTGACCATGGGTTTTTGCGAGCATGGGGATGTCCTTCCATTCTGATGCAGCCTCTCTCAATAATTCAAGAAAGTTATCTATCAAAGGAAGTAAGACCTCATTTAGCGCTTCTTTTATAGACAGAGGTATGGCAGTATTATTAATGTCTTGAGAGGTTAAGCCAAAATGGATGAATTCTTTGTAGCTGCCTAGCCCTAGTGTGTCGAAATGGTCTTTGATGAAGTATTCAACCGCTTTGACATCATGATTGGTTTGGTTCTCAATTTCTTTGATTTTAAGGGCTTCTGTTTCGTTGAAATTAAGGTAAATACTTCTTAAGGCCTCAAATTGCCTTTGATCAATTCCTTTAAGTTGCGGCAATGGCAATTGGCAAAGTCTGATGAAATATTCAATTTCAACTTTGACCCTGTATTTGATCAAGGCAAATTCTGAAAAATAGTTGCTTAGGACTTCAACTTTACTATTATATCGCCCATCAATGGGAGATATGGCCTTTAAAGAATGATGTTTATTCATTTCTAATATTTGTAAAATACAAAAATACGGAATCCCATTCATTTGTAACCACCAAACTCTAGAATTACCTTTGCAACTTAATAGAGAAAGTACAATGGTGTTTAGTTTATTTAGAAAGAAAGAAAATAAAAAGACGGAAGAGAAATACTTGAAGGTTCGGATAAAAGAGATTATAAAAGTAGCATCGGATGCTGTAAATGTTGTTTTTGATCCACTTGAAAATGAGGTCAACTATCGGCCAGGTCAATTTCTTACCATCATTGATGAGGTCAAGGGTGTTAAATTGCGTCGTGCCTATTCTTTGTGTTCTTCGCCTTATTTAGATAAATATCCCGCGATCACGGTCAAAAGAGTTGAAAAAGGACAAATGTCCAATCACATCAATGATCGTTACAAAGAAGGGCAAATGATCAGAATCATGGAACCTATGGGGATATTTACCACCGATTTTTCTGCCGAAAATAGTCGGCAGATTGTATTGATTGGAGGTGGATCAGGTATTACGCCACTTTATTCTCTTATTAAATCGTTGCTTCATATTGAATCCAAAAGTCAAATTATCCTGATATACGGTAATAAGTCTATGGATCATGTGATCTTTAAAGATGACCTTAATCTTTTGAAGGATCAGTATCACAATTTTAATTGGATCAATATCTTGGAAGAGGATCCTGATTCTCATGCGGATCATATCGGACGCCCGACAGTTGATATGTTGACCTTTATACTTAAAGGGCTGGCGGTGAGCGATAAAGCCGAGTACTTTATTTGCGGACCTAAACCGATGATGGAGGTGGTTCAAACTACCTTGGAAATATCCAAAGTCCCAAAAAGTCAGATCAGTATTGAAAGTTTTTCCGCCAAACAAACCGCTAGCACAGACATTGTTTCGGAGAAGGTGAGCGTATCTATTTTATTGGAGGGCACTACTCATGAGCTTAAAGCGGATAGTCAAAAACCCATTTTGGAACAGGCCCTAATGTCGGATATTGACATGCCATATTCTTGTAAGAGTGGATTTTGCACTGCGTGCCGTGGAAAGGTGACAGAAGGTCAAGTATCTATTGAAGATGCCCAAGGATTGTCTGACGACGAAATTGCTGAGGGTTATGTCTTGCTTTGTGTCGGAAAGGCCCTTTCGAGTGTTGTGAAAATAGAGATGGACTAGGTTCTTTTTTGATTGTTACCTTTGACTAACATGAGGACCATTTAAGGTTAGAGATGAAAAAAAAATTTAACAATTGGACGGACTTTTACCGAAAAATAAACCTTGCTTTTAATGGTATTATTGCCGCATCATTGGTGCCCTTTGGCTGGTTATTACTGGAAATGCAATCAAATAGCAAGTTTGTTTCGGCGATCACAGATGACTTGCTCCCTTTCATAGTCCTAGCGGTGATACTTTTGATGAGTATTCTATTGATATGGGTAGTCAAATCAAGTAACCGAGAGATGATTAACATTCCTAATGACGACGGTATTGGAAGAAAATTAGGTTTGTTTTACCGTATTTTTTTGCGGCAATATTTGATAATGGAGCTGATTGGCCTGAACGCCATAGTTGGTCTTTTTTTTACCCGACATTATCTATTCGTTTGTGCTTATTTGGGTGTACTTTTTTGGTTCTCTAGGATAAGGCCAACCTATGATTTTGTGGTTAGGAACCTACTGCTCAAGGATGACCAAATCGCCCAATTAGCGTCCGAGGAAAATTTTTAGAGATTGGGCCAATTAGCTACTTTTTGCGTTATGAAATCTTCTATTAAGGCTTCATATTTCAATGGAAAATCGCGAATATCCTTGCAATGTGCAGATCCCCAGTTGTTGTGGTGAAAAATAGCTAGGGCTGGGTTTAATTGCTTTGCAATATCCACTGATTGCCAAGAGCCTGTTTCTTGATCAGATTGAGAATGAATCAATAAGGTAGGTATTTGTATCTGTGACGCAAGTAGTTCAATGTCAGTTTCTTGTAGCTTTATATTCGATCTCATTTCCACGAAAAAATAACTAATGGAAAAAAAAGGAATGAGGAAGTTTCCGTAAATTTTAAATCCTCTTTCGGATACGGCGGATATCAGGCCTTTGAAGGGGGAATCGGCAATTACGAAACCAATTTCCGGATTATCGGCTGCGGCGGCCAATACAGTAGCGCCACCCCAGGATTCACCGATCCAACCAATTTGAGAAGCAACCAATGCTGATTTTCTCATCAATAAGTTTGAAAATGCTTTGTGGTCTTTTCGTTCCATAACGGTCCAAGTACCTGCAATTCCCTCACTTTCTCCATGTGCTCGGTGATCATAAATCACCAAATCACAACCTTTTTTCCAGAAATAGGGGGCATACACCAATCCTCCTACTCTGTTTCCACTCCAACCATGCGAAATGACAACGCCGCATGAGGCACTGTCATTTGGATTTTTGAAATAGGATCCTTTGATCTTGAGATGGTCCTCTGAAATAATTTCAATCGGTTCTGAACGACCAAAAGCGTTGATTTTCTGAGGGTCTGGTTGTGATCTGCGTGGGATTACGATCAAGGAAGAAAAATACCAACCCAAAGAGAAGTAAGAAACGAATGCCAACGAAATAATAATAACTATAAACTTCTTCATGTGTTAACTAATGCCAAAGCGGTACGTAATAATTACATGCTAAATTTTGACTAATAAAATCCATCAAATTTCAGTAGTCATAATGAATTGTTAAGCAAAATTTATGAGCTACTATTTTCATTATCTGTGATGATCTTATGCGATTTTAATTTTATTGGTGAATGTGATTTTTCCCGAAGTCGGCTATTGATTAATTCGACCAGAAGGCCAAATCCTATGGCAAAATAAATATATCCTTTGTCCATATGCTGATGGAGACTTTCTATCAATAACATAAATCCAATTAAAACTAGGAAGGTCAACGCCAAAATTTGAATCGTGGGTCTAGTATTTATAAAAGCGCTAATTCTGCCAGAGAAACTAAGCATGACCAACATAGAAATAATGACCGCAAGGATCATGATGAGTAGTTCATTGGATAATCCTACAGCCGTCAAAATGGAATCAAAGGAAAAGATCAAGTCAATCACGATGATTTGGCCTAATACCGCATATAAACTATGATGTTGGGTGGATGCATGAGGAGATTCTTCGGTTCCTTCAAGTTTAACATGCATTTCATGAATGCTTTTGGCGATTAAAAAAAGTCCGCCAGCGAATAAAATTAAATCCTTTATACTTAGTTCAAAAGAATGATTATTTGTCCATGGAAGCGTCATGATAGGTGTTGTAAGACCTATGATCCATTTGATCGTTAAGAGCAATAGGATTCGGAAAATTAAGGCAAGTAAAAGCCCTGAAGTTCTGGCCTTGGCTTGCAGATGTTGTGGAAGTTTCCCTGTGATGATTGATATGAAAATGATATTATCAATTCCCAAGATAATTTCCATCAAAGTCAATGTCAAAAGGGCGATAATACCATCTAACGAAAGGATTGATTCCATGAAGGCGAATATAGAAACGTTCAGATATAGAAACGTTCAGATTTATTTATCTTTTTTTAAAGTCACTAGATTACTTACAAATCAATAGCTGATCTTTTGGACCAAATCTCATAGATGGGGTCACCCTTACTGCTTTTACCACTATGATGCCAGTTGCCTTCTAATACCTCGTAGTTAAATTTTAAGCTGTCTTTCACCCTATTATTGTCTCTTGAGAAGAATTCAATATTTTCCGTATAAACCCCTTCTTCAGTAGTGTAAGTGCCGCCCCCTGTCCCAAAAAATTCTTTGGTTTCTGTATTATAGGCAATCCATTGAAAATGAGTTCCTGATAAAATCTTCATAGTCCTACGTACACTAGGCTTTGAGTAGGTAATGGCGTCACCATTCCTTTTACGCCCAGTGATTAACCATGCGCCAGTGAGCAAGCCAGGCGTGCCGTTGTCTACACGGTGCCATTGGCGATTTTCCCATATTATTTTTTCTTCCTCTATTTGAATAATTGTTCTTGTTTGTGTGCCTACATTTTCTGGATTTTGAGTATCAAATTCCCAATTAATAATTATTTGATCCCCTATCCGGGACCAATCGCCACCAGCGGTCCATAAAAAGGTTGCAGGATCGGTTTTAAAATAAGCAATAGTTAAATTTGATTCCGTAAGAATCCAAATGGCCCTAATATCATTTTGTTTTGCTTCCCAGGCGCCTATAGGGTTTTGTGCATTCACTGCAAAACATAGTGACATGGCGACAATAATTCCAAGTAATTTCATTGTTATATTATTTTTTTTCTAATCATAAAGGTATAAAAAAGTGTTCTAAGGAGTCTTTTAGGATTATTTTTTTTCAATACGACCGTCTGCATATTTGGCAAATCGACCGTCGTTAGCCCCATGTGTATGGTCCGTTTTTGGCCATGGCCATCCACCAAATTGAGTTTGCTGATATTCCCTAATCGTTTGCTGAATTTCGGCGTCATTGTTCATTACAAAAGGACCGTATTGGGCCACAGGTTCGTTAATGGGTTTACCTTGAAGGAACAAAAAATGGCTCTCGGTCTGTCCGTTGGTGATCTTGACACGCTCATTACTCAAAAGGGTTACGACATGGTCATTTGATATTCCCGTATCTGCAATATGAAAGGATGTGCCCTTATAGCAATACAAGGATCTATTGAGGTCACTCCCTGCTGCAGGAAGAACCCATTCCGCTTCTGGATCCATTTTTATGGTCCAAATACATACCTCATTGGCTGGGTTGCTAGCCCAAGAGTCAGGCGCAGGGGGCAGCCCAATGGTTCCATCCAAGATACCGGCAATTACAGTTATCTCTGTTTGATTACCCTTTGTGTCTTGGTGATGATGTTTTGGTATTTGCTCATTCCAGAGCATAGCAAAGTGAGGGGTTGTTAACTTCTTTTCGCGCGGTAAATTCAACCAAATTTGAAACATTAATAATGGATTAGTTCCTTCTTTATTTAAGAGTGGAAACATTTCACAGTGTTGTACCCCACGTCCAGCAGTCATCCATTGAACATCTCCATTTCCAAAACGACCGGCAGCACCTAGTGAATCCGAATGGTCTACCAATCCTTTTTGAGCAATGGTTACCGTTTCAAATCCTCGATGCGGATGAGACGGAAATCCAGGAACCTTGGTGCCATGGTACATTCTGAAGCCATCTTTAATTTCAAAGTCTTGACCCAATGTTCGCCCTTGTAACCATGACGGTTCAGGTCCTAGTTGGTCATTTCCTGGAGGATAAATATCTTCATGAAATGCGCAAAAAAGAAAAGGATCTTTCGTTTCCCATGGAAATGCAAGTGGTTTGATGCTTAAAACAGGGGTCATAATGGCAATCTATTAATGTAAGTCAAAGGTAATTTATTATTCTCAAAGGCATCGAGATGGGCTAAAGACAGAGTTGAAATTTTGACTGTTTGAGTGGACATAAAATAGTATCAAATAGGGATAATTAAGGTCTTTAGTCTTAATAAAAGGTAGTCTGCATTATTTGTATTTTATTCCCCCCTCATTAAATTGCCTTTAAATCTCCCTTGAATTTTATTTTTTATGCTAATTTTCTGTAATGAATAGAAAGTGAAATTTTAGTTAAATTATTTTTTTCGTAAATTGAGGATACTTAACCAGGCAGCGCAAGCTTTAGATAACCATGAAAATATTAAGAGATATTTATTATATAACTAATTTCAAAACTATTTTCGTTACATTTTTATCCATTTTAGCTACTTGGGTTTGTATTAAGTATCAAATACATGCAGACTTACCCATTGCGCTAGTCAGTATCGCAATTATTTTCCCTGTAGTATTTGCTATAAATTCCGCATATGCTAGACGAGAAAGAGGACTCATTAACTTAGGTGAGTGCAGAGGGTTTTTGTTGGGATTCTATAGAATGGCTGCGGATCACCCCAAAGAGGCTGATCCCGCCGTAACCGCGGATATAAAAGCGAAGATCTTAGTTCTATTTAAAGCATTAAAACTATTCCTAGAAAGTGATCAAAAACATTCAAGGGACTTAGAAACAGCTGTCTATGATGGGATAAAGGAGTTAAGCGTGGCGTCAAAAACATTAGTTACTTATGGATTGCATGGAAGATCGGTCTCAAGAATGGTGGTATTTCTCACGAAATTTACTATTGCTTTTGAGGAGATGAGAACTATTTTTTACTATCGGACGCCTATTGGATTGAGGGCCTATGGTAAATTTTTTTTATTGGCGTTTCCCATTTTATATGCGCCGTCATTTGCTCTTTTGGCTTCTAAATTTTACGGTCCAGCTACCAATTTTAATTATTTAATTCCCACTATTTATACTATTATTTTGGTGAGTTTAGACAACATTCAAGAACAATTGGAGAATCCATTTGATCAGTACGGAGCTGATGACATTGCCATCAATTTGGCTGACATTGAGCGGATGTTAGATAAATAACAGATACCCTTATGAACGTCTTATTTTAAACCATTTTTAATTATAGCAGTGTATGAAAAAATCAATTTTTTATTCAAGATATATGTTGATTGGGCTATTCGTCGTCTCTGTCATGACGACATCAGCACAAGGCCGTATGAATCGAGCAGTCGAATCTTCATTATTTCTAGATACAGCGATGCTAGAATTAACATTGAAGATGGATGTCGAAAAAGTTACCAAGGATATAGAAGATAGGGAAGAACATCCTGGGATTATTGTTCTTAAAGGTCAAAATGGAGAAGATATTGAAATAAATGTCATGTTGCAAACAAGAGGAAAGACGCGTGCCAATCCTGAGGTTTGTAAATTTCCGCCGTTACAAATTAATTTTAAGAAAAAGGACAATTACGATAACGTTTTTGCAGGGCAGGATAAGCTCAAATTGGTAGCGCATTGCCAATACAATAGGGGATTTGATGATTATGTAGTTCAGGAATATTTGACCTATAAGCATTTCAATATATTAACAGACAACAGTTTTAGGGTGAGGCTACTCAGAATCAATTATGTTGATACCGAAGGAGAAATGGACCCATTTACTAAATATGCTTTTTTAATCGAAGAAGATGACATCCTTGCCCATCGTCAGGGTAAGGTGGTAAGTCCCGGTACTGTCAGAAACCAAGATTTATGTCAGAGAGATGCTTTAGATTTGATGACGGTTTTTGAATTTATGATTGGTAATACAGATTGGGGAATAAGTGCCAAACATAATGTCAAACTCATTTCAAATGATTCTACGACTTCTTCACCTATACCTGTTCCCTACGATTTCGATTATGCTGGAGCTATTATGACTACTTATGCGCAACCTGCAGAGTCCTTACAAATCACGAGTGTCAGACAACGTCTCTTTAGGGGCCTATGTAGGCAGCCAGGTGTTTATGAGGAAACTTTTCAAATTTATAATGATAAAAAGGAAGAAATCTATGCGTTGTATCAAAACGCGAGCAACGTGGATGATAAGTTTAAGAAATCTACTTTAAAGTATTATGATGATTTTTATGAAATTATAAATGATCCAAAAAAGGCAAGAAAACAAATACTAGAGGTTTGTCGAGCGAGTCATGTTCATGTTTATTAAAATAAAGAATTCATTTTGCTTCTCTTTTACGCACTTATCCTTCGCTCTTTTTTATTTAGTGAGCTAGGTAGCGCTAGCACACCTGTGCAGCGCTATCATTTAGAAGGTAAATATGGATTGTTTGTAAGTAGATTGGGTCAACAATATAAGATCAAATGGATTACATCGGTCTCAGAGGAGGGTCGGTTTTCCTATGAGGATAAGGGGGGGCTTTACAAATCTCTCGTGACGCCCCAATCTATAGTGCATAGTGTCACGATACCTGTTTCAAATGAGCCATTAACGATTACTTTTGGAGGTGCTTCCTCAGAGATGGAACAAATAAGATTGGATCCAGATATTGAAAGAGATTTATATGATTTCAAGAATGTTGATTCTTTGTATGTTTTAGGTGATACCCATGGAAATTTTGAAGAAGTGCTTCAGATTCTTCAAAGTGCCAGGTTAATAAACCAAGAGACTCAATGGATTGGAGGGAGTGCGCATTTGGTTTTTCTAGGAGATATATTGGATCGGGGGAATGACGCTTTACGGCTGGCGTGGTTCATCTATGAATTGGAACAATCAGCATCCGAAAATGGAGGTAGTGTTCATTTGGTGCTAGGTAATCACGAAGTTATGGTCATGTCTAATGACCTACGCTACGTGACGGCCAAAGAAAAGCAAATTGCCATCACGCATCAAGTCACTTATAATCAGTTGTTTGATCCACAGCAAACATATTTAGGAAAGTGGCTTGCTAGCAAACCAGCGTTACTCAAAATCGACAAAGTACTCTTTTGTCATGGAGGGATGATTACTGGGGAATCTTTAGCTGAGGTAAATAATGCGGTATATAATTATCTTCAAGAAGATTTATTTACCCACCTAATGGATGAACCCTTTGATTCTGTACAATACTCAAAAGACCGGCAGCTGGAACAACTTGATTATTTATATAATTCACATGGGCCGTTATGGTTTAGGGGCTATGTTCAATCAGACACTTTGGACGCTTATCTGACTTGGACGATGAAGCATCTCAATACTTCCTTGCATGTAGTGGGCCATACGATCGTTTCTGCAATACAACAATCATATGATGGCAAGTTGATCGCGACAAATGTCACCAAAGCAGGAACAGAAATGCTGCTATTGATTAAGGAAAAAAAATCAAAGTACTCCCGATTTAAAATTGGGTTGAACGGTGAGATTAACCCCCTTTAGTGGGGCCTATCGATAGACCGATCAAGCGCTCGTATCTTCACCATCATGTCATCTGAGTAGCGATAAGTCAAGATTTATTTACTTGTTTTTTATGCATAATATCAATTCAGAAGGATGCATAGATATTTTTGCCTATCTTTATATTCTTATTTTTAAGTTACTAGATAGCGCGGCTTTGTTTTAAAATCACATATTATGGCGGAATATAAATCTTCAGAATCAACGATAAAATTTCAAAATTCTATCCATAAGGATTTTTCTCAGATTCTAAATATTAGAGTAAGTCAATATTTTAAGAAAACGGGTCAATCTAGGCATGCAAATTCTGTCATGTTCATAAAGACGATCGTTATGTTTGCGATTTTGATTATTCCATATTCATTTATTTATGTCATAGACAATGGGTGGATTTTAATGGCTCTTTATTTCATCATAGGGTTTGGGGTGGCAGGAATAGGATTTTCTGTTCAGCATGATGCCAATCACGGAGCGTATTCAAAAAATCCCTTAATCAATAAAATATTAGGCTATAGCTTGAACATAATAGGGGCAAATGCTACCAATTGGAAAATTCAGCATAATGTCTTTCATCATTCCTACACTAATATAGACACACATGATGAGGATATTCGTCCTCGATTTATTTTACGATTTACGCCACATGCCATATTGAAGTCATTTCATAAATTTCAATACATTTATGCTTGGGTGCTTTATGGTTTTATGACCCTTTCTTGGATTTTATTTAAGGATTTCGCCCAGTTTGTTGGGTATCAAAAGACCGGGATTTTAGCTAAGCATGTTCCTTTGACGAAGGCATGGAGTTGGTTGATTTTCACAAAGCTGATTTATTATGGCTATATCATTGTGTTGCCCGTACTTCTCACGCCGTTTAGCTTTGTGCAAGTTTTGTTGGGTTTTTTATTAATGCATTATGTAGCAGGAGTATTTCTTGGAATCGTTTTTCAACCAGCACATGTGATGGAAGTTAACGATTACCCAATTGCTGCAGAGAATTTAATTGAGGAAAACTGGATGGTTCATCAGCTTAGAACTACCTGTAATTTCGCAGGTAATAACTCTATTTTTTCGTGGTTTGTAGGTGGACTTAATTATCAAATTGAACATCATTTATTTCCAAACATTTGCCACGTACATTACCATAAACTGGCACCTATTGTAGAGAAGACAGCCAAAGAATTCGGTTTTCCATATCATAATTTCGGAACTTTTGGAAAAGCACTGATCGGCCATAGAAACATGCTATTTGCTTTGGGAAGGCCAACAGCGGTTGCCTCATAAGTAGTATCTTTTCAATAGATTACGTCTATAAAGAACATTTTTATCAATAAGATACCTTGCCTCTATTTTTAATTTCTTTAGCGAAATTTAAAAAAACCAAGAGCGCAAAGAAACCCATAATCCCCCCAGAAAAATAAGCCAATAAAGGCATTGTGCTCCAATGCCTAATCATCAGCCAGAAAAAAGCCCAGACACTCACCAAGGCAAAGGCATTGTCTCGATAATATCTAAAGAGTGCAAAGACAATAGTTGATGCGACGGTAAGGATGAGATACGACCAGGTTACGTCTTGTAGGCCCATTCCATCCCATCGATGATAACTCAGTGCTGCAGCAATATTAAGAACAGCAGCTAAGGTAATCCAGCCAAAATACACACTGAACACAAGAGATTCCATCCAATAATTGATTGAGATTCTAGCCTTTTTAATCTGAACTAGTAAGATGTTTATTTTAATCAAAGAAAAGAGCATTAAAAAGATAATAGCTACAGTGGTCCATAGCCAATCATATGAGGCACATACTAGCCAAAGGCCATTCAATAAAACATTAAGAGCATACCATAACCTTACCTGAATCCATTCATTCATATTTTTTACGCGGATTATTTGATAAATAGGAAATAGGATCAAGCCTGTATAAATAACTCCCCAAATCGAAAAGGCAAATCCCTCAGGCACAATGAGCGGCGTAGTACTTATACTAGTCGTACCTATGGGATGCAGCCCAAAAAAACCAACACTAGTTCCATAGTATAAGCTCAGAAGTATGGTAAGTGAAGTGAGCGCTATAGCATGTGACATCTTTGACGAGACCATTTTATCTTTATTTTGGAGAACATCGTTACTTTTAATATTAAGCATTGACAATTATGCCAATTTAATATGAATGCGACAACAAATTGACGAGACTTCCTAGAAATAAATAAGTCCACAAAAGGGTGCGTATCCAGTTGAATTGAACCAATTGCTTCAAGAGTCGTTGCGTTGACTGTTGATTCGATATTTTCCTGTGGATGGGAACAAATAGAATGAAAGTCATAAGCCATAAGACCAAAATAATAAAGAGTGCTATTGACGAATAAAGGTTAGGTGAAAAGTAGCAAGTTAAGGCTACTAGAGCCAATTGCCCTAGCATCAGCGGGAGTACTACATAGCTCATGCGCGGCATGTATTGTTGATGCCATCGGCGAAGATCTGATGGCTGATAATAGCTAAAACTAGGATATATGATCAATTGTACGAGCCAAGTCAGGATGAATAAGCCAGCATTGAAAAGGGTTTCTAAAAATGCTAGTGACATAGCTTAAAGGCGTTTTAATCCAGTGATTTGCCAAGCCCAAATTAATAGCAATGGATGAATGACAACTAAGCGGACCCATCCAATCCATTGAGCCACACAAAGTCCGCCGTTTATACAGGAACCTATTTGTATGAAATAGACATGCGCAGGGATAAACAAAATCAATAATAACAATATCCCAAGGCCTCCTATTTTTTCTGTTTTGGCAAAGAGGGCGAAAAATCCGAAAATCAACTCAGCGACTCCGCTAAGGTAATTTATGCATTCGGGAAAAGGTAGGTAATTGGGGATCAGTCCATAATAAAATTGGGGGTTGAGAAAGTGATTGACACCAGCCACCATATAAAAAAGCGAGAAAGACCATTTTAGTATTTTTTTCAAGATTTCAGTAGTTTAGAGTTTCCATCCCGTTAAATGAACCTCTTTTAAAATTAGAAAAAAAGGGACCCACCAAATAAAATCATTAGTGATCAAGGTATAGATAAATTCAAAAGGAATACTTCCCTGAACATAGTTGATGATAAACCCTAAGGGGCCAAATATTTTACCCAACAATCCGACGGCCACGATAGGCCAATGTTTGATAGGATTGTACGATGCTAACCAATAGCCTAATCCGTAGACGCCGATTACCATACCCATGCCTTGCCAAACCATCGGATGGGTGAGTGGTTCCATACCCGTCAATTTAAAAAAGTGATCAGGTTTTAATACCACCCAAACGCCCCATAGGACATTGTATATTGCGGCAAATTTTAAGGTTAATTTCATTAATCTATTAACCGAAAAATCTATAAGATAGTTCTAAAAATGATAGCGGAACGGTTGTGGTTCACTTCGCTGTGAGATAGTTGGGATAAACTATCGGGTAGATCACAAAAAAAAAGCCTGTCAATATTGACAGGCTCGCAAAGTATTTTGAGAAGACTTATTAAGCAACTCTGACGTTTACAGCATTCAGACCTTTTTGGCCATCTTGCACATCATAGCTTACTTTATCGCCTTCACGAATTTCTTCTGTTAAACCTGTTTGATGAACAAACACGTCTTTTCCACCTTCATCAGGTGTGATAAATCCAAATCCTTTGGTATTATTGAAAAATTTTACTGTACCTCTACTCATGATTATTTTATTAATTGGCAACAAAGTTATTTATTTTCAAATAAAATACACTATAAATATTTAAATCAATTAGAAAAATAGCTTTAATTGATTTAAAAAGCTTTTATTTTTTATTTTTCGGCACTTGAATTGTACTGTTTTTTGATGATAAGCACCTCGATTGGCGCTTTAGGTAGTTTATGGTATTTATGTCGGTGGGGCCAAAATGAGCGATGATTTTGTGTTGCTTATTGACAGTTGAATCGGCAGTGCTACTTAAAAGGAGAACTGATAATGATGAGTGCTCTTGGTTATTCAAAAAATCTTTTGACAAAGATTGATCTTATCGTCACCCATCCTGCCTTGATTGCAAGATAGAAATTCATTAGTTTTAACTGTTATTTGTTTTGATTTAGTAGGAATGTAACATCCAACTAATGACTTTTATGCAGCATTTATCTTTGATGAATGTAGCTATTAGCGTATCCGTCGCTCAGCTTACATAGGGCTTATGAAATTTTAAACCAGAAGGAATGACAAAAAGTAATAGATTGAACGTCTTATTGATAATGGGTATCTTAATAGGTTGTGGCCCCTCTGAGCGCGAAATCAGTAAACCAAAAAGACCCAATATTTTATTTATCATGTCGGATGATCATGCCTATCAAGCAATAAGTGCTTATAGCGACCAATTGATTGAAACTCCCAATATTGATCGAATAGCCCAAGAGGGGATGTTGTTTACCAACGCGTGCGTGACCAATTCCATTTGTGCACCATCCCGTGCAACCATTCTCACAGGTAAGCATACGCACGTGAATGGTAAAATAGACAATAGAATGCCTTTTGATACAACAAATGTTACTTTTCCACAGCTTTTTCAACAGGCAGGATACCAAACCGCAATGTTTGGAAAATTACATTTTGGAAATAACCCAACAGGTGTAGATGATTTCATGATTTTACCGGGTCAGGGCAGTTACTTTAATCCCGAGTTTATCACTTCTAACGGGGATACGACCATTATCGGATACGTGACGGATATCATCACGGATATGGCACTTAATTGGTTAGAGGAAAAACGAGATGTTGAAAAGCCTTTTATGCTCATGTATTTGCACAAAGCGCCCCATCGACCCTGGTGGCCAAGTCCTGAAAAGTTTAAAGAATACAGCAAAAAGACATTTACTGAACCTTCAACTCTTTTTGACGATTATCAAACGCGCGGAAGTGCTGCCAAACAAGCTGAAATGAATTTATTGAATGACATGCGCTATGGTCATGATTCTAAAATTAGGCCAGAAACAATGGTTGAGATGGGGAAGGTCCTGCCTGAAATACCTCCTATCAACTGGGGAAATGTAGATGGTTTTACAGGGTCTTATAATCGACTAAACAAGGAACAAAAGGCCTTATATGATCCGATAGTAGATTCGATTAATTTAATTTTTAAGACCCAGTGGCCTCAAATGACAGAGGAAGAAAAAATGCGCTGGAAATATCAGCGATATATGCAGGATTATTTAGGCACTATTGCTTCAGTCGATGATAATGTGGGCAGAATTCTAGACTATCTCGAAGAGAGTGGCCTTGCTGAAAATACCATTGTCATTTATACTTCGGATCAAGGATTTTATCTAGGGGAACATGGTTGGTTTGATAAAAGATTTATTTATGATGAATCTTTTAAAATGCCTTTGCTGATCAAATGGCCTGGAGTTGTTCAAGCAGGAAGTCGCAATGATGAAATGGTTCAGAATTTGGACTTTGCGCAAACGATGCTTGAGGCTGCGGAAATAACTGCCCCTTTAGACATGCAAGGAGAAAGTATAGTTCCTTTGTTAAAGGAACAAAACACATGGACCCGTGATGCAGTGTATTATCACTATTATGAATATCCGGCGGTTCATATGGTGAAAAGACATTATGGTATCGTTACGAAGGAATATAAGTTGGTTCATTTTTACTATGATGTAGATGAATGGGAATTATACGATAGAACGCAGGATATGCTAGAGGTCACGAATGTCATTAATGATTCCCTTTACGCAGAAATAGTTGAAGATTTGAAAAGAAGATTGCTCGATTTAAGAGTCAAGTATGGAGATTCTGACATTTTGGATCAACAATTTATAGATATCTATAGGGAAAATGGGTGGATTGAATAAGATAGATCAATGCTTGAAAAACCCACAGAACGTATAAATCTCGAATCCTTCTTATGTAACCAATTTAGTTAGTCTATGATTTTAAAAACTGAAAGATTCTTATTTATAATGATTTGCTGTTTCAGTGGGTTATATTCATGCCATCAACAAGATCAAATGGAAATTAAATTAATAGACTCAAAGGGATTTGATGAAGTAGTCGGGGATAAGGTGGTAAAATTATTTACTTTGAAAAATGCTAATGGACTGAAGGCCCAAATCACCAATTATGGCGGCAGGGTTGTGACTTTGTATGTGCCGGATAAATCAGGTAGAAGGGATGATATTGTATTGGGCTTCGATGACCTAAGGCAATATCAAACCTCTAAAGAAAAGTATTTCGGTTCTCTAATTGGCCGATATGGAAACAGAATAGGTAGGGCCACTTTCAATCTTGACGGAGTGGACTATGTACTAGCAGCAAATACAGGAGTTAATCATCTTCATGGAGGGGTAAAAGGATTTGAATCGGTGGTATGGGAAGCTCAATTAATCGATGAAAGTACGTTGCAATTGAATTATTTCTCGAAACATCTGGAGGAGGGTTATCCAGGAAATTTATCCGTCAGGGTTGTGTATCAACTCACCGATGATCAGTCATTGAAGGTAGCATATTTTGCGACAACTGACCAGCCGACGGTGATCAATCTTACTCATCATTCATTTTTTAATCTCAAAGGTGCTGGCGTTGGCACGATCAATGATCACTATTTACAAATAAATGCAGACTATTTTACCCCTGTGGACGATGCTTTGATAACGACTGGCGAGCAAAGATCTGTCAATAATACACCTTTTGATTTTTTAAAATTAACCCAGATTGGCGATCGCTTGGATCAGCTCGATGAGCAGTTGGACAAAGGGCGGGGATATGATCACAATTTTGTATTGAACCATTCAGATTCAACGATCAATTTTGCCGCCAAAGTTTTTGAGCCCCTTTCCGGAAGGACTATGGAAGTATATACCAACGAGCCTGGGATTCAATTTTATGGTGGTAATTTTTTAGATGGTTCTGTAGAGGGAAAGCAGGAAAAAAAATATCCCTTTAGAGGTGCTTTTTGTTTAGAAACGCAACACTTTCCAGACAGTCCAAACAAGCCAAATTTTCCGTCAACTTTGTTAAAACCAGGGGATGATTACTACAGTATTTGTATTTATAAGTTTGGCATTCAACTACCTTGAATGATGGCTCATAAAGTTGATTTACGCCCCTAATGTTGAATTATTATTTGTCTATTGGTAGTTCATCGCTATTTAAATTCACTCTTTCAAATCGTTATTTATATGTCTTTTTTTTATAATTCTCGCCCCTTTACTTTTAGTGCAGTAATCGTCGTTGCAGTAATGTTTTTAACGGCATGTCAACCTTCACGACAGCCTTCAATTCTCGTAGTTTATGAGCCGGGCGCCCAAATATCAGGTGAAATAATGGAGGTTTATAAAGTAGCCGAAACGATGGGATTGATGGTAGATTCTACAGCTTTCCCAAATGATCGTTTGTCAGCAGAACTGTGGAAATATCGGTCGGTCGTGTTGTTGTTGAATCCTAACAAACTAGAAAGTGATTGGCAGACAGATATTGAACGTTATGTGCAAACTGGCGGTGGGCTTTTGATAAAGGACATCCCAATTAACACCTATCAATGGCCGTGGTTGGCAGATGCTAAATCGTTGGGGGTCAATGATTACGATCACGGAACCATCACTTTTATAGGTGACATGGAAGATTTTGGTGTCTTGATGAATAAGTCATTGGGAAGTGAAAAAATAAACAAGAGTGATCTTTCGACCATTCCAGCACCCGATCGAAGTAGATTTACCAAAATTGTTTTGGATGCCGACGTCAACGAGCCTATGGAATTGGCAATATTACCTAGCGGAAAAGTTCTTTTCATTGAACGGGAGGGAAATTTCAAAATGTTTGATCCCGCGACCAACCAAACCAAACTGTTGCACACCTTTGATATCAGTACGGAAGGTAATTACGAAGATGGTATGCTGGGACTAGCTGTGGATCCCAATTATCAAGTGAATAACTGGGTTTACATTTACTATTCTCCCTACGGAGGCAAGCCGCGACAACAACTTTCAAGATTTGTGCTTGCTTATGAGGATAGCCTTTTGGTACAAAGCGAAAAGTTAATAATGGAGGTCGAAGTGCAGCGTGAGACATGCTGTCATTCAGGTGGGTCTATTGTTTTTGGGCCTGGAGGGAATTTGTTTTTGAGTACGGGAGATAATACCAGTTCCAAGGAATCGGATGGCTACTCTCCGCTTGATCAAAGACCTGGTCGTTCGCCATTTGATGCCCAAAAAGGAACGTCTAACGCCGATGATTTGCGCGGTAAAATATTGCGTATTAAACCTACAGAAGATGGCTCGTATACTATTCCAGCAGGAAATTTATTTCCCGCCGATGGCAGTTCCGGAAGGCCTGAAATTTATGCAATGGGCTGTCGTAATCCATTTCGCTTTACAGTAGATCAAAAAACGGGCTATGTTTATTGGGGTGATGTAGGTCCTGATTCAGGAAAGGACAGTGAGTTGGGACCACAAAGTTATGATGAATGGAACCAAGCTAAAACACCAGGTTATTATGGGTGGCCTTATTTTGTTGCCGATAATAAGCCTTACCCAATGCTGGACTTTGCAACCAATGAATTGGGACCTATGCAAGATCCTCTCCATCCTGTTAATGCTTCTCCTAACAATACAGGAATGCAAAATTTGCCCCCTGCGCGTACGCCGATGATTTGGTATCCTTATGGCGAATCGGACGTCTGGCCAATGCTAGGGAAAGGCTCTAGAAGTGCGATGGGAGGGCCTATGTATTACCGTCCTGATAAAGCAGATAAAACGGGATTTCCAGCTTATTTTAATGGAAAACTTTTCATCTATGAATGGGCTAGGAGTTGGATCAAAGTAGTGTCTTTTGATGCGGATTGGAATCCCACTAAAATTGAGTCTTTTTTACCTGATGAGACTTTTGTAAAACCTATTGACATGGAATTTGATCAATATGGGAATATGTATTTATTGGAATATGGGGCAAATTACTTTGCCAATAATGTAGAGGCAAGACTTGTTAAAATTGAGTACAATGAAGGAAATAGAATTCCGGTGCCAAAGATTGTTTCGGGCGCATTGCGAGGAGGGTTGCCTTTTACAACCCATTTCTCTGCAGGAAATTCTTATGATTACGATGGTGATTCCCTTCAATTCCTATGGATTTCATCAATGGATGTCCATTTTGAAGGCTCCGAAGTAGATTTCACTTTCCTGCAACCTGGTATTCATACCGTACGCTTATTAGTTACCGATAGCCAAGGTGATACGGCGTCAGCTATTACTCGGGTAATCGCCGGTAATGCGCCCCCACAAATTGAATTAAGCTATTCAGGTAATCAATCTTTTTATTTTGGAAATGAAATTCATCAGTATCATTTTAATGTAGTGGACGCTGAAGATGGTGAGGTGGCTGCTCAGACTATTTCAGCAAATGAAGTAAAGGTTAATTTTAGTTATTTGGAAAGGGATTATGATTTGGCACTTTTAGGCGAGGAATTTTTCCAAAATCCTCAGCTTAATCTGAAAGGAAAAAAATTAATTGAGGCGAGTGATTGCGCCTCTTGTCATGCTCAAGAAACGGCGTCAATTGGACCTAGTTTGTATCAGATTTCTGATCGGTACAAGTCGGATCCGAAGTCGCCAGCACTTTTAGCGATGAAAATTATCGCTGGAGGAAGCGGTAATTGGGGACACTCCATCATGGCCGCTCATCCTAAGTTATCTGTTGATGAGGCTACTCAGATGGCTTCCTACATTGTGGGATTAAAAAAGGCTACTAAAGTCTCAACGTTACCGATTCAAGGATCTATTACTTTGGATCTTCATGAAAAGGATAAATGGGGGACTTATGTCCTATCAGCGACTTATACTGATCATGGAAACGGTGATGTGTCCTCTATTCAGGCTTCGAAAATAATCATGCTTAAGCCACCCATTATTGAGGCTGAAAATTACCATTATTTTCAAGATGTACAGCAGCAGCGTCCAAATGGCGGCAATTTTGCTTACGTGAGTGAGATCAACGATGGATCTTATTTGGGATTTGAAAATATAGATCTAACGAATGTTGGCAGTATTGATTTGAGGATAATGGCCTTTAATGGGGGCACAGTATACCTTAAACAAGGTGGCCCATCAGGCAGTATTATTGCAAGTCAAGAGATTCCTTCCCCTAAAGAGCGTTCATGGGAGTTATATAAACTTGATATAAAGAAGAATTTGGGTCAGAATGATTTATTTGTAGTTTTTGAAAATAGCAGTAAAGGTCGATATTTAATGAATATTGATCAAATCACTTTTGCTAAAAATTAATTATTGACCGTTGCAACTCTTTTTTTTGCGTTCAAACTTTATCATGAAATTGTCATATTTTTAGCTCTTACTTTTGTGCATATGAACAGAAGTCATCGTGCGTTTTATTTTATTGGGTTAATCCTATTATTGCTTTCGAGTTTCGGATCTCAGGCTCAGTCTTTGCAAGATCAATATCAGCTTAAAATTGCTAAGACATCAGAAAAAATAACTGTAGATGGGGCGCTTGACGAGGATGTTTGGAAAGATGCAGATATAGCGACAGATTTTTGGATGAGTTTCCCCGTTGATGGGGTAAAGGCTGATTCCAATATTAGAACCATTGTTCGGATGACCTATGATGATACGTATATCTATATAGCGGCCGAATGTATGGGAACCAAACCCTATATCATCCAATCTTTGAAAAGAGATAATCCTCTTTTTTGGCAAGGAGATGCGTTTGGATTGGTTTTTGATCCAGTGAATGAGCGCACCAATGGATTTGTTTTTGCGGTAAATACAGAGGGGGTGCAATCAGAGTCCTTAATTACGGGCCAGACAGGAAGACGTGGAGGGAACGGGCCGACAGGATTTAATACTGCTTGGGATAATAAATGGTATTCGGAGACCAAAAGCTTTCCTGATCGATGGACGACAGAAATGGCCATTCCTTTTAATTCGTTGCGTTTTGGAGAAAAGGAAGATTGGGGTGTGAATTTTTTAAGAAGCGATGCCAAGAGCAATAGTTATCATACGTGGTCCCCTGTCCCTGTTCAATTCAGAGGGGTCGATATGGGCTATTTGGGTAAACTTATTTGGGATAAGGCACCCGCCGAAACCAAGAAAAATATTTCCTTAATTCCTTATGCCTTAAGTAATGGAGCTAAAAATTATGAAGAGGGTACCCCGACTGAGACAATTAGCCGAATAGGGTTAGATGCCAAAGTTGCGGTTACGTCAGGTCTTAATTTGGATCTTACCATCAATCCTGATTTTTCGCAGGTAGACGTAGATGTACAGCAAACTAATTTGACCACGGTCAATTTGAGATTTCCAGAGCAAAGGTTATTTTTTCTAGAAAATAGTGATGTTTTTGGTGATTTTGGGATTCCGCCTATGCGTCCCTTTTTTAGTCGCAAAATAGGGTTAGATGATAATGGGAATACCATTCCTATATTGTATGGTGCTCGATTAAGCGGGAATATCAATAAAAACCTGAGAATGGCGGTAATGAATACCCAAACCAAGGCAGATGAGTTGCCAGGAAATAATTACAGCTCGTTTGCTATTCACCAAAGGGTATTGAAACGTTCAATTATTAAGGGATATTTTCATAATAGACAAGGTTATTCTGATGGATCATCTATTGAAAATGATTACAATCGAATTGGGGGATTGGAATTTAGTTACAGATCTGTGGATGGAAAGTGGCAGAGTTTCGGGGGGTATGGTCTTGCTTTTACGGATGCCAATCAGGACAAAAATTATTATTATAATACGGCTGCAGGATACGATGGAAAAGCCTTTAGTTTTTACGCCAATTTATCAGGAATGGGGGATGACTACATTAATGATTTCGGGTTTATTCCGCGGCAATATTTTTATGATGCAGAGGCAGATACCACTTATAGGCTTGGATTCGACCATTGGTATTCGAAGTTTGGGTACACATTTTATCCTGAAAATAGCAACATTAACCAACACAGTGTAAGTTTTACGACTAATGGAGATTGGACGGCTACCACCAAGGAAATGATTTGGAATGAATATACCTTGGCATATGACGTTTCTTTCCGAAATTCAAGTACCCTGAATTTTACCTTTAAACATGAGGACGTCAAATTATTATTTCCTTTTGGCTTTACCAGTGATTATGCCCCATTACCCGCCGAATTGTACCATTTTGATCATGCCCAAGTGACGTACGCCACTGATAAGAGGAAAAAATTGCAATTTCAAACTGGTTTGCGCTATGGTAGTTTTTACAATGGAACCAGAAGAGAAATTTCAATTGCAGCTAGCTATAGAGTTCAGCCGTGGGGCAACTTTAGTTTTAACTTTGTTCAGAATGATTTGAACTTTCAAGGAATATATGGAGAAGATCAACTCTTTTTGGTAGGCCCTAAGGCTGAAGTTAATTTTTCAAGAAAACTTTTCTGGACGACCTTTTTACAATATAATACCCAAAACGACAATTTCAATATCAATAGTAGATTGCAATGGAGGTATCTTCCGATGTCTGATTTGTATATTGTTTATTCGGATAACTACTTGGTAGAGACATTTGGCCCAAGAAGTAGAGGGGTAGTTCTTAAGCTTAATTATTGGTTAAATATCTAAAGGATTTAGATAAATAAACTGATTTAGGTAACGCTAAGAAAATAAATTTTTTAGCCCCAAATGAAAATGGTATTTTCGATCTATGAAATATTTAGTTAAAAAAGGTTACCTGCTTTTTTTTAACGCTGTATTTTCTTTTTGCTTAGTGGCCCAACCAGATCAAAAATCCCAAGAAGCGTATCAACTTACGCTTCGAAAGACGAGTGAACGCATTGTGGTGGATGGTGAATTGAATGAGGCAGTTTGGTCATCAACAGACAGCGCGTCCAACTTTTGGATGAATTATCCGGTAGATGGTTTGAGAGTCGGTGATGAACTGAAAACAATCGTTAGGGTCACTTATGATGATACGTATCTCTATATCGCTGCTATTTGTATGGGGGCACCACCTTTTGTGGTACAGTCATTAAAAAGAGATAATCCATTATTTTGGACCGGGGATGCCTTTGCTGTAGTTATTGATCCGGTAAATGAGAAAACGAATGGATTTATTTTTGGGATCAATCCTGAAGGTGTTCAAACAGAAGCACTTATCACAGGGGAGCCTGCTCGTCGAGGTGCTGAATTGTCTGGGTATAATGATGCTTGGGATAATAAATGGTATGCGCAGTCCAAAATACAGGAAGATAGATGGACTACAGAGATGGCCATTCCTTTTAAAACCCTTCGCTTTGGGGAAAAGGAGCATTGGGGGATCAATTTCAATAGGCTAGATGCCAAATCTAATAGTCATTCATCTTGGACACCAGTACCACGACAATTTTATGGAGTGGATTTAGGGTACACTGGTACAATTGTATGGGACCGAGCGCCCAAAAAAATTAAAAATAATATTTCTATCATTCCCTATATGCTTAGTGGTGGATATGAGGATTTTGAAGCAAATACGGATGCGGCTTTTAATGCAAGAGTGGGATTAGACGCAAAGGTAGCTGTGACGTCCAGTTTGAATCTTGACCTTACAGTAAATCCTGATTTCTCTCAGGTGGATGTAGACGAGCAGCAAACCAATTTGACAACCGTTGATCTGAACTACCCCGAAAAAAGATTACTTTTTTTAGAAAATAGTGATATTTTCGGTGATTTTGGAACACCTCCTTTGAGACCTTTTTTTAGTCGAAAAATAGGATTGGATGGGGACGGAAATACCATTCCGGTTTTGTACGGAGCTAGACTGAGTGGTAATCTCAACAAGAACTTGCGAATGGGGTTGATGAATACCCAAACGCGTGAGGAGGAACTCCCTGGAAATAATTATACTTCATTGGCCATGCATCAAAGAATTTTGAAACGCTCTACACTCAGAGGATACCTACACAATAGACAGGGGTATTCTGGAGGATCGTCGCTGAAGGAGGATTACAACAGAGTGGGCGGATTGGAATTTAGCTATCGCTCACAGGATAGCCAGTGGCAGGCGGTTGGTGGATATGGATTGTCTATCGCTGCTGCTGCTGGACAGGATAATTATTTTTATAATCTGTCTGGCGGGTACAACGGAAAGTCTCTTAGTATGGCTTATAATTTAACAGGTATGGGGGATAATTACATCAATGATTTTGGCTTTATGCCCCGTCAATATCATTACGATGCGATAGATGATACCGTTTATGTATTGGGTTTTGATCATTGGTATGGATCTGTGGGGTATATTTTTTATCCACAAAATAGCCGCTTAAATCAACATGGCGTTAATGTTATGTACAATGGAGATCGAACCGCTACGTCTCTAGAACTTATCCAAGATAAAGTGTTGGTGAATTACAATTTTACTTTTAAAAATACTAGTAAAATTGACATTAAATATACGCATGAAGATATCAATTTACTCTTTCCATTTGGATTTACCGAAGGCTATGATCCTCTTCCCGTAGGACTGTATCAGTTTGATTATGGGGAACTTCAATACCAAGGAGATGGTAGGCGACTCTTGCAATTGCAGACCGGCTTCAGTTTTGGGCAATTTTATAACGGGTATAGAACAGGAATTTCAGTTTCTGCCAAATACAGAGTGCAACCATGGGGTAATTTCAGTCTAAATTTTATTGAGAATAATCTTGTGTTTCCCAAAAATTACGGAAAAGGTCGGCTCTTTTTGATCAGCCCCAAGGCGGAAATTAATTTTTCAAAGAATTTGTTTTGGACAACGTTTATGCAATACAATACCCAGCGAGACAACTTTAATATTAATAGTAGATTGCAATGGCGCTACCTACCCATGTCAGATCTGTTTTTAGTATATTCTGATAATTATTTAGTCGATAATTTTGGCCCAAGAAATCGTGCATTTGTCATCAAGCTAAACTACTGGTTGAACCTGTAGTGAAAAGTAGGGATTAGGAAATGTTGCTTTTTTTGTTAGCGGATTATTTTAGGATTGATGACGTAAATGTGTTCATTTATTCATGTTACTTAATCAATAAATATCTATTTGGGTTTTATTTGCATTAAGTCAGGCATATTCAAATCGATAAAATTATTTATGAAAGACAAATTAATATTTCTATTAGGTTTTTTTTTGTTCTTTTCAAGAACCATTGTACTCAGTCAAGGGTTAGACTCAACGATTACTTTATTTCAAAATTTTCATAAGAAAAGCCCAGAAGAGAAGGTCTATATCTCCACGGACAAGGAAGTTTATGTGCAAAATGATACGCTCTGGTTTTCGGCATTTTTGTTGGATGCCCAAACGCATGTAGCCAGTAAGCTAAGTACAGTAGTCTATGTGGATTTGTTAGCACCTTCAAAAAAAGTAATTGCTTCATTAACTCTTGATATGAAAGGAGCGGTCGGAAAAGGATCGTTTCTATTGGCTGATTCGCTCCTTGATGGCGCGTATACGTTGAGGGCTTATTCCAATTATATGAGGAATAATCTTGTCGATTTCATTTTTTCAAAGCCGATTCAATTGTTTAAGTTTTCAAGGACATCGGCTGATAATAAAATTGAAACAAAAACAGCTACTTTAAGTGTCCAATTCTTCCCGGAAGGAGGAGTTATTTTACAAGGGGCTCCCAACGTAGTGGCTTACCAAATTACCGATCAAAATGGAAACGGATTACCCATAGAGGGTTATTTAATCGATAGCGACGATAAAATAATCACCAAAATTGAGCCGAAAAAATTTGGGTTGGGAAAATTTCAGTTTACGCCTCAAACCTCAAGCCGATACCGAGCTATTTTTACCCACAATGGTCATGATTGGGAAAATGAATTACCTACTGTAACTGAATTTGGCTATCAATTAATTATTCGAAAGACGACTGAAAAAACCTACTTAACAGTCAAAGGATCCCCCGGAGTGAGCTTTGATAACGCCTATTTATTGACACATATTAGGGGGCAGATCATTGCGGCTACAGTAGCTGCTGCTGGGAAGGATTTCATCTACTCAAGTATGGATAATATAGAAATACCTTCTGGTATCATTCATGTGACCCTTTTTAAAGACAATGAGCCCTTGGTTGAAAGATTAATTTATAATGAAAATAAAAGTGAAAATATTCAAGTAAATGCCGTGGTTACGCCTTTTTTACAAAAGAGGCAATTGGCTGATTTTGATTTAAAATTCGTAGGATCAGGTCAAGCAGCCGTCAATGGAAACTTTTCCGTAGTGGTTCAAAAAAGTAGCCAAAAAGAAAATCAGTTAAATATTGAGAATTATCTATTGTTGAGTTCAGATTTGAAAGGTCAGATTGAATACCCTGATTATTATACAGATCGATCAAATCCTGATCGCCTCGAAATGATTGATTTATTGATGCTTATCCATGGATGGAGAAGGTTTGACTGGCATCAGCTTTTGAATAATGAGCTACCCGTTGTGAATTATTATCCTGAAAAGGGATTCACCTTAGAGGGTAAGGTGGTGAAATGGGAGAATAGATCTAAGCCGCTAGAAGCAGCGCTTTTTCTTACCTTTCTAGAAAACATGAGCTATCAGCAAGTTACGCGTAGTGATGAGGATGGTAATTTTTGGTTTGATGGGCTTCAAATTGAGGATTCCATAACAGCCATTGTCCAAACGGCAAGTCAAAAAAAAGGGAGAAAAGATCAGAAAATTATTAATTCTTATATTGATATTAGAAAGCAAAGTTTTCCCAATTATCATGAAAAATTCCTTTCTTCCTTCGGCTCAAAAAATGATTATGAAGAGTATTTAAATGATATGCTTACACTTGCTCAAATCAAGGCGTCTTTTGATGGGTCTGTAGTAATATTGGATGAAATAGCAGTTGAAGCGGACATCGATAAGCGGACAGACCCGTTTTACAGGCCTGAGATGCTTTACGATTTACCAGATGCTAGGGTTGTTTTGGATTCCATTACTACTGGGTATACAAATGTTTTTGATATCATTAAGGGGCGCTTAACGGGTGTTCAATTTTCGCAAGATGAACAGGGTGAGTATAAAGCAATAATTAGGGGTAACACCTCTATAATGTTAGATAATTATGCGATTTTTTTACTTGATGGCATGGTTACCTCTAGTTACGTGATAAGTGCCATAAATCCCTTAGACATATCACATGTGGATATTTTGAAGGGGACTAGGGCCAACTTATATGGCACACCTAATGGGGTTATTGCTTTTTATAGAAAAGAAAGTAGAACTGGAGTAACGTTGAGCACCACTATGGGAATTACAAATTTAAAAATGGTTGGCTATCATAAGCCAGATGCATTTTATGTACCCAATCATAGTAATCCATCTGAGAGTGATTTGATCCGTCCCGATCGTAGGGGTACCCAATATTGGAATCCAGATGTTATAATTAGTGAGGGAAAAGCATCTTTTTCTTATTTTACCTCAGATGATTTAGGTGACTTTACGGCATATATTGAGGGAATTACCGACGACGGAAGACTGATTAGAAAGAAGATTAATTTTGAAATCAGGTGATAATCTTAAGCTTGATAAATCATGGAATTGATGTTCATCCCAGCGCCTACTGAGGCGAAAATAATCTTATCACCTTTATGAATCTGATGATTTGCTAATTCTCCTTTCAGGATTAAATCCAACAAGGTCGGTATGGTTGCCACAGATGAATTACCCAGCTCGGCAATGGTCATGGGCATAATATCAATGGGTATTTCTTGATTGCCTTCAAGCTTAAAGAGTCTTTTAAGAATGGCATCATCCATTTTTCCATTTGCTTGATGGATCAATAATTTCTTAATTTGACTTAACTCAACACCGCTTTTATGGAGGCATGATTGGATTGCTGCTGGGACATTTTTGAGAGCGTATTGATATAATTTCCGACCATTCATTTTGAGGTATGTGCCTTCTTTGGTGCCGTTTGTTTGGGCATATGATTTGCCCATATAAAGCATCTCAGAGTATTCCAAGGTATCTGATCGCGTTTTATGAGCCAAAATGCCCGTAGGTGATTGGCTTTTGCAAGCAGATAAAATGGTTGCACCAGCCCCGTCGGCATAAATCATACTGTCTCGGTCATGGGGGTCAGAAACTCTAGAAAGAATCTCCGCACCAATGACTAGGATTTTTTGCGCATCTCCAGACTTAATGTAATAATCTGCTTGAATCATTGCTTGGAGCCATCCTGGGCATCCAAAAGGTAAGTCATAAGCGACCGTATCAGGATTAACAATGCCCAATTTCTTTTTAACGCGGGCAGCCAGACTAGGCAAGATATCGACTTCTTTATTGCCATTTTTGAGCTCTCCAAAATTATGAGCAACAATAAGGTAATCAAGTTTTTCACGGTCAGTATTTGATGTTTTCAAAGCATCTTCAGCTGCCAACCAGGCGATATCAGAGGTTGTTAAGTCAGCTGAAACATATCTGCGCTCTTTGATGGTAGTGATTTGTTCAAACTTTTCAATTATGTATTCATTGGTCTGTTCGAAATTACTACCATTTGTGTCCTTGAAATCGGAGTCAATAAAATTATTGTTAGAAATAGTTTGGGTCGGAATGTACTTCCCGGTACCAGTAATAGTGCTGTATATTTTTTCTGTCATAATAGTAGTTGAGCGACAAATTGGCAATAAATATTAGGCATCGATCAACGCTGAAAGACTAATTAATTCAATTAATTAGTATAAATATACTAAATATTTATAAAATTAAATGTTTGGTCTTAAAGTTTTGATGAATAATTTGACTGCGATGGCCTTATAGGTAGTGCTTCTGTTTAAACGCAGCTATATGATATCCGAGGTTTTGAATCATTTCAGTAGCTCTTGAATCAGGATCAAGGGCTGGATTCGTATGATTTAGATGAATAAAATAAATTTTGTTTCTTTCTTTTTCGGTCAAATGACCAAATAGAGACATTGATTCTACTATAAAGGGGTGTGGGATTTCTGAAATCGATCTATGATTGATTTCAGCAGCATCAAAAAAAGTACCATCAATAAAGGCGTAATCAACCTTTTGAATTTGCTCGATGATATCGAGTGGCCATTTCTGCCATTTGTCAATGTCCGGTATAAATAAGGCTGATTTGTTTGGCCCTTTTATCCTGTATCCTACCGTTTCTGAAAATTCATCTCGATGAGGGACCAAAATTGGTGTGATGGTTATGGTTGAGGTAAGTTGGATTGGAACGGCATGATCTAATGGTTTTAGCACAATATTCTCAAGCGCAACAAGTTGGCTCCAAGGTCCGTGTCCTGTTAGGAATTTTTGCATTTCTGTCATTACGAAGAGGGGTATTTGTGAGGTATTTATGGCTTCTTTGCCTAAGTACATTAATCCTGTATAATGTCCGATGTGCGCGTGTGTTAAAAAGATACCATTTGGGATTTCACTTTTTTGAAAAGGCGCTTCAGATTTTAATAATTTAATTTGTTCTGGAAAATCGGGAGTGGCTTCGAAAATATAGCTTTGTTGATTTTCGGGATCAATTAATCCAATGGAAACAACTTTTCGAGTAGGGTCAGGATGCGCCCAGAAATCGATACAGCAGCTTTTGTTACAGCCAACGTGAGGCGCCCCACCATCTTGTAGGGTTCCTAAAATAATCAGAAAAGGATCTGGATTAAGTTCAGGTGGGCGGGTTGGTGGTTTGTCTTGACAAGCCGTGAAGAGGCCAATGATAAGAAGAATAAATAGTCGCAATTTTGTTCATTTAATCCAGACAATGAAAATAAGCAAACTAAGGACGTAAAAAAAGGGAAACAACAACTGTCTCCCTTTAACTCAGCTATGAAGAAATGGGTTAGTTCAATGTGATGTATTCTAAATATGCGTTTTTAGGTGTTATTAAGCTGATTTTGTATACGCCAGCGGTCAGTTGAGATAAGTCGAATTTTTTACCTAAATTTTGACTTCCACTTAATGTATCTTTAAAAATAAGTACGTCATTTGCATCATAGAGCTCAATATTTAAGCTTTCTTTTTTAAGTGCTAGTAGGCTTACTGTAAGTCGCTCCTCTTTCATAATTACTTGCGGCTTATAAGTTGTTTCGATGATTTCATCGTTTGCAATTACAACTCCTTGAATTTTATTGATCTGGGTGATTCGCGTCTTAAATACGTCATCAATCACCATTTCATATTTTCCATCGGGCAACTCAATAAGGTTAAAAGAACGCTCATAAGGTTGTCCAGTCTCAATATTTTCTTGATATAATATGTGATTATTCCCATCTTTCAAATAGCAAGTTGATTTATAATCGATGCTGGTGACTTGGACTACGAAAGAATTTTTCTTAAGAGGCTTTATTTTAAAAGGGATCAATAAATCTGCTTTGACGGTACCTAAGGGTAACATCATAGTGAGTAAGAGTATACTGGATATCTGAGCTATTTTTTTCATCAGGTGCTATTTTTAGTTAAAATTATAAAGCAAAATTAATTGAGTCTTTGACTGATTATTACCTCATTATTTGCCTATATATGTTTTATTTTATCATTTTATATTATTTAACAATAATATAATGTTAAAAAAGCATATATTATTGTTAAATTAGCATTCATGAGTGCTTTTAATGAATAGTTATGATATTCACAAATCCAACATTTGAAAAGATCAATACCCCTCTAGGGGGTTCTATTTTGGTTAGGCAATTTTCGCACGTCCCAAGGGATACCAGGCCTTATTGGCATTATCATCCAGAACTTGAGTTGGTTTATGTAAATGGTGGGAGTGGTAAAAGGCATATTGGGAGCCACTTATCTTATTTTCATGATGGCGAGCTCGTCTTAATCGGGCCTAACTTACCGCACCAAGGGTTTACCAATAGATTAAGCGGACATAAAGCGGAAACTGTCGTTCAATGGCCAGAGGGCTTTTTAGGGGAAGGCTTTTTCAATATTCAAGAAATGGCCGCCATCAAAAGGATGTTTGAATTGTCACGTATGGGATTGTCTTTCAGTGGCAGTACAAAAATGACGCTAGGTACCAAAGTAGAGAGACTCATTAATATGAGCCATTTTAATCGAATCATGGAATTACTATCTATACTCCATGAATTGGCTATATCAGATGAATATACAGCGTTAAATGCGCAAGGATTTTTACTCCAAGTGGAAGCACAGGACAATGATCGAATCAATATGGTTTTTAATTATGTACGCGAACATTTTCAAGAACATATTGCTTTGAGCGAGATTTCAGAATTGGTAAGTATGACTGAGCCTTCTTTCTGTCGTTATTTTAAAAAGTTGACTTCCAAAACATTTGTACAATTTGTTAATGAATATCGATTGGTCCACTCCTCTAAACTTTTGGCCGAAAAGAAAATAAGTATCACTCAGGTGTGCTATGAAAGCGGCTTTGGTAATTTTTCCCATTTCAATAAGCAGTTCAAAGCGTTTTCTGGAAAGAGCCCATCTGAATATCGTGCGGGAATGACACAAATTATTCAATAAGTTGGGTAGCTCAAATAAATAAGATTATCATGTAGTTGCGAATTCTTTAAAAGGGTTGCGGCTAATACATCCGTTGGCAGTATGATAGAAATAATACAAAAAGTAAAAACATATTTTCATAAACAATTTGGTGAAGCACACGCGTTGTTGGTTGCGGCACCTGGAAGAATCAATATGATTGGTGAACATACGGATTACAACATGGGACTGGTGCTTCCTGCTGCCATTGATCGATGTATCTATATGGCCATAGGCCCCGCCAAGCATGCAACTAGGATAGTTTCCATGGACCTTGCTGACGAGTTGGTAGTTTATGACCTTGAACATTTAAAGCCTCATCAAAAGGCATGGCCCAATTATCTATTGGGTGTGGTTGATGAAATGCTAAAAGACAAAAAAATGATCAATCATTTTAATGTTGTTTTTGCAGGGAATGTGCCTTTGGGTGCTGGAATGTCGAGTTCAGCCGCTCTTGAAAATGCCATTGCCTTTGGACTCAATGAGTTGTTTGAGTTGGAGTATGATCGGATTAGCTTGGCCAAGTTGTCTCAAAAAGCAGAACATAATTTCGTGGGTACAAAATGCGGTATTATGGATCAGTTTACGAGCATGATGGGAAGTGCGCAACAGGTAATCAAGCTAGATTGTCGTGATCTGAGCTATGAATATGTGCGTTTGGATTTGAAAGGTTACTGCCTTTTACTGGTAGATTCCAATCTTTCACATCATTTGACAACTTCCGAATATAATTTGAGAAGAAGGCAGTGTGAAATGGGGGTGCAGATTATTGCAAATAAATTTGCCCATGTGACTTCTTTGCGAGATGTCGATATAGCAATGTTGGATGCTTGCGTCTCAGTTATTGATCCGGTGGTTTACAAAAGATGTCAATACATTATTGAAGAAAATCTAAGAGTGGTTCAATTTTGTGATCTTATGGAGGCTGGAGACGTCGCTGCGGCTGGTAATATCCTTTTTATCGCGCATAGGGCTATGCGGGATCAATATGAGATTACTTGCCCTGAAATTGATTGGCTGGCATCAATGGCTGAATCTCTAATGGGGGTGGTTGGTGCCAGGATGATGGGTGGTGGATTTGGTGGATGTACGATTAACCTCATTGAAACGACGTATTTGGAGGATTTTAAAGAATTTATTTCAAACGGCTATCGACAAAAATATGCTATTGAACCGGGCTTTTATGAGGTGAATATTTCAAACGGTGTTTGTTTACTTGAATAACTTAATGGGGTAAGTCCACCAGACTAATTTAAGTTTGAAGACGCCACCTACTACTGATGTTGAAGTTATTTAATCAATTAATTTAAAAATTTCGGTGCCCGCGAGTAAAAAGGCACCAACTCCATACACTTCAGTCATTTCTGAGGTTACCTCTTTGGGGTCTTGACCAATGGGCTGTACCCATCCCAATTTACCTTCTGAATTAACCATGTTGACTAATGCCTCCCATGCCTTGGTCACAATAGGAGTGTACGTTTTTCTATCTAATAAACCCATATTAATGCCAGCGGCGAGTGCATAACAAAAAAAGGAACTAGAACTTGTTTCAGGGTGTGGAAAGCTGGTTGGGTCTAGTAAACTGGCATGCCACAATCCAGCTTCGTCTTGATAATTGGGAATGACACTTGCCATTGCTAAATAAAGTTCTTTGTAAAAAGCACTGTATTTACTGTCTTTGGGTAAGTCTTTGAGTATTGCGACTAAGCCACCCATTACCCACCCATTACCCCGTCCCCAAAATATCTTTTCCCCATTTTTTTCTAGTGTTAACTCAGGAAAATATCTATGATCTCGGTAGAAGAGGTTCGCATCTTTGTCGAATAAAAAATGATAGGTTACTTTAAATTCTTTGTCCATAAAAGCCAAATATTTATCATCTTTGAGAATGCGTGCCATTTTGGTGTAAACAGGAGGTGCCATAAAGAGGGCATCACACCATGACCACCTTTCTAGTGTCTGAGGATCATCATAGTTTAACAACAGCGATCCACTTGAGGGGTGTGCAATAACGTAATCAAGTCGCGCTTGTGTAGGGCCTAGTATGCGGTAGCGACGACTATCCTCTGTTCTAAGGGTGTACATTTCTAAAAACATTTGACTGATCGAAATGTCGTCAGCATGATACAATCTATTAAAAGGCTGCCATTCGAATTGATTACCAATGGCATATAGCCAGTCTAAATATTTTTGATCATTTGCGATTTTTGCCCATTCCATCATCCCTATATAGAGTGCGGCGTTGGTCCAGTCCTGAGCGGGGTGCTTTACCAAATGAAAGTTGTCAATCTGCCAATTTGCAACATTCGTCATTACGTATAAAATGTCTTTTTTGTCAAGATTAGAGGGATTATTCTCTACTGCGCTTTTGACGGAGAGGCTCATAAATACCAAAATAAGGGATATAGAAATAGCTTTGGATAATTTCATTGAGTTATGATTTTGATATTATTGACCATTCATACAATAGATAAGCCATCATTTTTACCGACTAACGATTTCAGAGGCTCAGAGATAATTATTTTTTCTATTTTCAATAGTTGATGACCATTTTATTATTTTTAGAAGCTTAAGTTAAGCAATTCTATTTTTTTTCAATAGAAGAACCTATGAATAATGGAATACTGATGTTTTAAAAATACAATAGCTTTGGTAGCTTAATAATATTCAAATTCTAAAAAAAATAACATCATTAATGCATCCAATAGCAATCGATGCCATCGGTAATAATATGCAGCACGAGTCCTATGGCAAGTATTCTTGTTTTTTTCCAAAATAGTAAGCCCGAATAAAGCCCCATGGACCAATAGTTATGAAGTGGATGAAACCCAATACTACAACGGTTGGAATCAAAAACATGGGGATAAGCCAATAGATGATCCAAATCGATAACCATCGTCATAAGCAACAACAGCCACACCTGGCGCCAGTTTTGGCGAAAAAAAAACCATGAAATGGCCCCTGGAGCGATAAAGTGAAGTCCGTAATGGACGAGGCTTTGCACAATAATTAGTTGAATTTATTTTTTTTGAAAAAATATAATGACTGCCAATGAAGAGAAATTCAATCTTCCTTTTCGATTTTGAACAGAAGTTTACTAATAATAGGTAAATTTAAAGAGGATCAAGCAATCTTCACATGAAAACTTTTTTTCCTTTTATCAGTATTTTTTTTGGATTTTTGGCCCTTGGACAAGGGACATTGGAATCTTTTTTGTCTTATTCTTTTCCTTCGGATTTAGCAGCCTCACAGGACGCTGGTAAAATTGCTTGGGTGGTCAATAAAGAGGGTGTACGCAATATTTATTCGGCCATGGCGCCCGACTATCATCCGAAACAAATCACAAATTATCAAGAGGATGATGGTCAGCAGATCAGTGATTTACTTTTTTATGGTGAACAAATAGTCTTTGTCCGGGGAGGAGCAGCGAATCGAAAAGGGGAATTCCCCAATCCCAATTTTGATACTAATGGGGTCAATAGAGAAATATTCTTAGTGGCTACTTCTGATGCCGCGCCCCATAAATTAGCTTCGGGTGGATCGCCAGTACGCTTAGGAGATCTCCTTTTTTTCCTCAAGGAAGGAAAAGTATTTTCTTGCCATTTGAAGAATCAGTCGATGGTACAGCTTTTTGTAGCCAGAGGGAATATCAGTTCCTTGAGACCTTCTCCAGATGGATTGAAATTGGCTTTTATTAGTGCTCGTGGAGATCACGCTTTTTTAGGAATTTATGACCTAAAATCAAAGAAGTTGACTTATCCAGATCCATCGGTAGACCTAGATAGCAATCCTGTATGGTCACCGGATGGTAAATACGTCGCAGTCTTGAGAATTCCTTATCAGGAGCAATTGCTTTTTGTTTCCAAAAGAAGTGCCCAACCTTTTTCCATTAGAGTCATTGATGTTGCCACGGCCACAGGAAAAACATGGTGGCAAGCAAGCCCAGGAGGCGGTAGCGCCTTTCATGAGATTTCTGCAGATAATCAATTGTTTTGGATGGCGGATCAAACCCTTATTTTTCCTTGGGAGAAGGATGGATGGTTGCATTTATATGAAATTTCCACGGAAGGAGGTACTGCACAGCTATTGACCCCAGGACCTTTTGAATTACAATATGTAAGCCAATCGCCGGATCGTACCCAGTTGTTTTATTCAGGAAATGAAAATGACCTCAACAGGCAACACGTTTGGAGCATCAAAAACAACACCCTCACAAGTATCACTAGTGGCCCAGGTATAGAATGGTCCCCTGTCATGGATGGAGCAGGTAATTTATTTATGCTTGGTTCCTCTGGAACCAAACCTGCTTCAGTTAAGCAGCGTGTAGTGGGTGATGTGCGAGATATTTTTACTTCTGATCCTTATCCTTCGAGTCAATTAGTGATGCCTCAAGAAGTGGTATTTGAAGCCACAGATGGGATTACCATCCATGGCCAACTTTTCATGCCCAAAGACCTTAAAAAGGGAGAAAAAAAACCGGCGTTATTATTTTTTCATGGTGGGTCTCGAAGGCAAATGCTTTTGGGTTTTCACCACCGAGATTATTACCATTATGCCTATGCGATGAATCAATATTTGGCATCCAAAGGGTACCTTGTCTTGTCCGTAAATTACAGAAGCGGTACGGGGTATGGTATGGAATTTAGAGAGGCCCTAAACTATGGAGCAGGCGGAGCCAGTGAATTTAATGATGTGATAGGAGCAGGTCTTTTTTTACAAGCACATTCATCGGTGGATCCTTCGAAAATAGGCCTTTGGGGTGGTTCTTATGGCGGCTATTTGACTGCGTTGGGATTGGCGAAAAGGTCAGATCTTTTTGCTGCAGGTGTGGACATTCATGGGGTAATGGACTGGAATGTCATCATTCATAATTTTGTCCCTACCTATGAACCATTGGAACATCCTGCATTTGCCAAACTCGCTTATGATTCCAGTCCGATTGCGGTGATAGATAGCTGGCGCTCACCTGTACTGCTTATTCATGGGGATGATGACCGTAATGTACCCTTTAGTGAAACGGTGGATAAGGTTAAGGCGCTTCGAGATCAGGGTGTTTATTTTGAGCAACTCATTTTCCCGGATGAGGTACATGGGTTTTTGCTACATCAAAACTGGAAGGATGCTTACCAAGCAACTGTTGATTTTTTTGATCGCATGATAAAATGATGTCATCGCGCTATAAGTTATCAGGTTCTTATCCACAGGTCTGTGGTGATGAACACTCATTAAGTGGAGATTGAATGCTAGGAATGCTGGGCCCATTCTTTTAAAAAGGACAAGCCCTGCACAGCAAAGTCGTCTTGTGAATCCGCAAAGGGTTTCCAAATACAAACGGCGTCCGAAAGTTCTTGAACATGTGGGGTGAAACTTTCAATGGAAATAAATCCTTGGTAATCAATGGCTGTTAATCCTGCTTTTAAGCGGGCCCAATTGGTCTGTCCAGTTCCTGGAATACCTCTATGATTTTCAGACACTTGCATATGGATCAATCGGTGTCCAGCGGTATTCACTGCCTCTGCTAAATCACGCTCTTCGAGGGTCATATGAAAACTGTCCAAGAGTATTTTGGCCGAGGGACTATCGATACATTCGATCAACTTGACCACGTCACTGCAGGTATTGATAAGATCCGTTTCAAATCGATTGAGGGGCTCTATGGCGATGGAAAGCCCTCTCTGTTGTGCTTGATGACATACCTTTTGCAAATTCCGGACGGCCAAATCAAATTCTTTTTTTCTATCTTCATCCGACAACCGTCGCGCTTTCCCTACGGCAGAATAAATGGGTCCAGCCAAGAAATTTGTATCCAAATAATTACAGATGTCAAAACATCTTTCGAGGTAATCAAAGCATTCCTGATGAATGGCCGGATCCGTATGGGTCAAATCTCGAGAGGGGCCAAATGCCCCACAAATGATGGGTATAAGTTGATGATCGGTTAAGGCAGTTTTAATGGTTTTTAAATCCAGAAGATCAGGATCCTCAATGGCGATTTCTACTCCATCGAATCCCATTTTTTTAATTTTAGGGAACAAGGCAATGTGTTGGGTAGAAAAAGGGCTGGTCCATAGCCAGGTGCTGACAGCAAATTGTACCTCCATCATTTCACGATTAAGATACCGTTCATTATGCGCCAATGACCTGGGAAGGTACAGACAAAAGGATAAGCTCCAGGGCGACTGGGCGCTTTAAAGGTCAGTCTAACCCGATCATTGGGATTGAGTATGCGGGTTGCAAAAAGCACTTCTGTAATTTTGGGCACATAATTTTTTTCGGCGGCATCTGGTGCGCTCATGAGGGCATCAGCAGCTTGCCCCACTACTTCCAATTTCCCGGGCGCAACGATAAGTAAATTGTGTTGCATAAAATCGGGATTTTCAAATAGAATACTGACTATTTTCCCTGCCGCTACCATTAAAGTATCTTGATTGAACTGCATTTTGAGTGGAATCGTTTTGAGCGTAAATTCAAAATCTGGCACCAAAATTGTCGAACTATTGTCTGGTTCCTTGAATTCCGCCACTACATCTACCAATTCTTGACCAATCGGACCAAAGGGGATCGTGGAGGTAATGGGTGACCATCCTATTGGATCCATCCCTAAACGAATACCACTGGTAAAAACGGAAGAAAATAAGCCAGGGGTTCGAACCGTAAGCACGGTGGAGCCATCTATTTTTAGCGTAGCCAGACCATTTTTCTGGAAAGTGAATTCAAATCCAAACCAATTAGAAGGTTTAAAAACAGCATGGCCTTGGTAGCTTTTTCCTTGTTGATTGACCACAATGCGCCAATGATCTCGGTCCCTATACAAACCGTACCCGTTATTTTTGTCGCCATGCGCGATGAGCCTATTGGATCCTAATTCATCCGGTTTAGGGACCCAAATCCGACCGGTGATCTGAATTTCTTTTCCCATGATATCGGTCACATTAGCATCATATCCGTCTTTAGCTAAGGGCACAATTTGAGCGTTGAAATTGGATTTTATTCTATGGGATAGGCCTTCTTTCGAATCGGTAGATGAAAGCTGATCCATGTTATAGGCTGTCAAATAGCCTTCTTGATGAATGAATGCCGATGCTTGAAGTGCTTTTGAGAGCCATAAATCTTTAGCCACGTCGTCTAATTTACTTGACAAATAGATGATTTTCCCCATTTCAAGTGAATTTGGAAGCTCGATTGATTTGATAAAGGCGGCAAGTCGGGTATTCAGATCTGGATCATAAAATAGGCCAAGACCGATCAACTGATCAAGGGTTTCCTCGGTATTAGGCAAAGCTTGAAGTGACGCTTTTCGGACACCGGAATTTTCGTTTTTCAATGCCTTGTACAAGACATCCAATACTTTTGGGTCAGACAGTTTGTTCAAACCATTAAGGGTCCAAATGGCGTGTACGGCAGGAGCGTTGATATTGATCTCATCGGGTTTTGAGGTAGTGATCAGGTTCAAGAGGTCGTCTGTCAATTGATCATAATGATTCTCAATGATGAGTCGTTGCGCATGTAACCGCCAAAATAAATTAGGGCTTTTGAGTCCAGCTAATAATGACGTTGGATCTTTGGGATCGAGCGCCGCATGTTCCTCCGGTGCATTTAAATAGATGAGTCTATAAATCCTACCATGTGTCTTGTCTCTTAGCGGATTGACGTGCGCATTGCCTTTGCCATTTTCAAACCCTTTGGGAGTAGGGTTGTGCTGAACGATAAAATTGTACCAATCAAGGATCCACACATTTCCATCAGGACCTACGGTGCCTTGTATCGGCGCTATCCATTCGTCCGAACCAGCCAGCAGGTTCCATCCGTCTTTTTCCATAAATCCTGATCCATAGGGTTCAAAGAGGGCCTTGTGTAGCAAATGTCCAGTGGGCTCGGCTATAAAGGCTATTTTGTTCCAATATTCCTTGGGATAAGAACGAGCTGTATAAAAACTATGCCCAGCAGCAGCAGTAAATCCACCAAAAACATCTACTTGTCGATAGTTTTTAGTGATAGGATGCATAAAATAATGCCCATCGAGTTTGGAGGCAACGTCTTTGCTGAATCCCATTACCCGACGCATGACTTTCTGAGGAACATTAACAAACGCCGTATGGGTGTTGTTGGCGGTAGAGACAAAGAGATCATTGTTTTCATTAAAGCCCAAGCCCCAAGTATTATTGGTAGTCATGGTATGGACGGTCAATTGTTGATAATCTGTCGTCAAATTATAAACGGCTTGATCGAAGTGGTGCGTTTCTGAACCAATACTGCCGTCAAATCCTGAATAGCCCACCGTGCCCCAAATTTTATTATCGAATCCATAGGTAAGATTGGATGGACCCGCGTGGGTATCCGATATGCCCCAGCCGATATTAATGATCGTTCGTACATCTGCAATATCGTCGCCATCTGAATCCGCCAAAAACAAGAAATGAGGCGCCTGTGCCACCACAATGCCGCCGTTGACAAAAACAAAGCTGGTAGGGATGTTGAGATGGTCGGCAAAAACCGTCATTTTATCTGCCTTTCCATCTCCATCAGTATCTTCCAAAATTTTAATTTTGTCATCTCCAATGCCGTCTTCTTCTCGGACTTCATTGGGATAGTCGACCGTTTCAATCACCCAAAGGCGACCTTTATAATCCCAATCCATATGTATCGGGTTGACGATCATCGGCTCGTGAGCAAAAAGGGCCAATTTAAAACCCGGAGGTACCTGTATGTGAGACATGGATGCCTCAGGTGTCAATGGGTCTTGTAATTGAGGAGCAGGATCTTTCTTTTCGTAATTGGGGATCACGGCCTCTGTATAGGTCAATGGTGCTACAGGAAGGTTTTTGGCTAAGTTTTTGGCTTTTTCACCGACGGACCAAAAAATACCATTTTCGACAAGTTGCAGGAATTCGGCCTGCTCCCAGGTGCGCTGGTCATGGCCATATGCGGTATAAAACACACGTCCTTCACCCTCATTTCTGATCCAAGTCCAAGGTTCGTTTCGTTCTCCTTCTTTTCGGATCATCAATAGGGTCAGGTCATCGCCTAAGTTTTTGTGTACATACGTTTCATCGGTGGTTTCAAAGGGTGAAAGACCTTTCATAATTACATGACTGGTATCTGAATAGTGAGCGGTAAATTGTTCAAATCCATGGCTATCAAATTGTCCTCCGATGGCCTTAAGGTATGCGGGTGCATTACGAAAGCAGTGCGAGGCAGCATGTAAGGCAATCAAGCCTTTTCCGTTGCGAACAAATCCTAGTAAGGCGGATTCTTGAGAAGGTGCAATCGAATCATGATTGGCATAAATGATTAATCCATCAAATAGGGTTAGGTATTCCTTATTTAAATCCCCTAAATCTTCCGTATAGGTGATGTTGATGGCGGCTTTGGCTACGTGAGTAGCCAATAAGGGCATATAAGCAGCAGAATTGTGGTGCTCTGAAGCGTGACCTAAAAATAAAATCTCCAAGCGACGGGGTTGATCATAAGAGCTGCAGCTCATGATAACCAAAAGAAACATCAGGGTAATGCTTCCGTTATAAGAAATAATTTTTTTCATCTAGTGTTGAATTTAATGATAAAAGTTAGCCCAAAAGTCAATTTAATCCTAGCAATTCCGGAGCGAATGTGGATCGGATCTCAGAAGGCGAACATCAATGGGTCATTTCTATGGGTGCCCAAAGACTTTTTTGAATTTAAAGAAAGCGGATTGTTCCTGAGGTGATCCCGTTTATAGATTCTTTTTAGTTAATTGGGATCAGTGCGTTAGGTGACGGTGAGTTGCGTAACTCCCTAATGTGGTGCCCCGTCTGGGTTATAAGGGTTCAAATGAGACATCCAGTCCAGCATAAGTTCAGGCCATTTCATTAATTGGGGATCCTTTAGGCCAAGTGCAAAACCATGCCCACCTATTGGGTAAATATGCATTTCTACGGACACATGGTGTTCTTTTAAGGCTGAAAAAAACATCAAGCTATTTTCTACAGGCACTGCCTGATCATCCGCTGAATGTATCAGAAAAGTAGGAGGTGTGTTGGTCTTTACTTGGAGGTCATTTGAATAATAAAGACTTGATGCTTTGTCGGGATTCATTCCTAATAAGGAATTGCGTGAACCCTCGTGCATGAAGGTGGTGCTCATGGAAATGACCGGATAGAGTAGGATCATAAAATCGGGACGGGCACTTAGGGTGTCAATTACCTCTTCAATCAGAAATTTCTCTTCAAAATGGGTGCCTACGCTGGAGGCCAAATGGCCACCTGCCGAGAAGCCCATGATGCCAATTTGATTCGGCTGTATGTCCCATTGGGCGGCATGGGATCTTACCAGTCTCATAGCCTGCAGCGCGTCCATTAAGGGAGCTTGGTGTGCGTTTTTAAAGGAAATTGCGTCTGGAAGTCTATATTTCAAAACAATACCTGCAATTCCTTTGGCATTTAACATTTTGGCAATGTCGGTACCTTCCCAATCATAGGCCAGTCCGGTATAACCACCGCCAGGACAAATCAAGACCGCTTGTCCTGTGGCATTTGCTTTGGTCGGTAGGTAAACCTCAATTGTAGGGTTTTGAACTTTTCGAATCCAGAGAATATCGGTTTGCTCCTTTATTTCTTTTGCATTGGTTTCGGTCCGATTAGGCACCTTGCTCCACAATTCGAGAATATCGGTTTGTGCGCGAGCAGCCATTAATATGGCCGTTAACGATAAGAATAAATAAAATCTTGTAGTATTCATTGCAACGGAGGTAAAACGATTTTAAAATTATTTTTCTAATGCCAACATGAATTTCGCCACTTCAAGAAGGGTTTCTTCATCGATATGACGTTGAGGGGGCATTTCCGGGTAATCGTCGCGCTTTTTAATAGGATTTGCCGCATATTGAGCAATGCCTTCTGGATTATTGGCATATAGGATTTGCAGTGTTTTGGTAGCGGGTCCGATCATGCGAATGTCATAGGCGTGGCACCCTGCACAAATCCCGTAGTAGGTAAGCTGACTACGCTCTTTGGCAGTGATTTTCCGAGCGATTACGGGTTCATCTAATAAAAATGTCTTGACAGTTCGTGAAGTAGTGATATCGGGTTCCGCATAAGAACCGATACCAAAGCTTCGATATTTGCTTCGATTTCTAATGGTACTACCGATACCTCCTCCGACAGCCGCAATATCAGGTCCTAATTCGCTTAACTGCGTCAGCATCAAAGCTTTCACTTCGGAAACTGGATCATTTCCATTGGAGTGCATGAAATTATCTAATATTGTCAATCGGTCCGGGTTGGGTTCTACCTCAGGATCTTTGGATACTTGTGCTCCAAAAGTCAAATCGGTGATGGCAATGCCTGCATTATCATTACCGGAAATGATATTGTTTTCAATAATGACGTCATCTGCTGCCATGATCACGATACCGGTACCTCTTGGAATTCCCGACACCATGGATCCTGGGATGCCAAAATTTGGCGTATTATTATGTGCGATGAAGTTGTCTCTGATAATGACATCATAAGTGGTTTTGATCGGTAGTCCTGGCGTAATAAAGACGAGAATCCCGCCGGTATTGTCGTGTACATTATTGCCTTCAACCAGTGCGTGTCGTGTATTTTCAATTTCGATACCTGCTACATTATCGAATACTTCATTGAACTTGACATCTACATTATCGCACATGCCTACATAAATGGCGGCATCTTCAATTTTTGATAAGATATTGTATTCGATAAGGCCGTTTTTTCCAAATTCAGGAAAAATACCATAGACGCCCGTATCAACGATCCAATTGTGTCGGATGATAAAGTTGTTACCTGCTTGCCCCATGATGGCATTTCCTTTGTAATTAATGATTTTGAAGTTTTCAATAGTAATGTTATTACCAGAATAAAGAAAGGCATCATTTAGTTGCTTTTTGCCATCCAGAATTGGCCATTGGTCTTCGATAATAATGCCTTGTAGCGTGATCCCATCTTTATCAATATATACGGTTTCTTGATAAGTCCCAGGAAATACACGAATAAGATCGCCAAAGGTTGCCTGGGTCACGGCTTCCTGAATAACCTCCCCGTCCCGCACTTCAAAAATACTACCATTTATAGGATCATAGGAAACGGGAATTGTACCCGATGTTCCGCCATTTTCATTTTGATAGCTGATCGGAATAGGAATAATGGAGGGTGTGTTAAAGAAGTGTTTACCTAGCCAGATCCCTAGCAGAAGGAGCAAGAGCCAGATTGATAATTTTTGTAATTTTTTCATTTTTAAAAAGGGTTAGTCAACAGTTTTCATTACTAGTTGTGAAGGTAGTGTTTTGGGTATTTGAGGCTTAAAAGTCTCGTCTGTTAATGTTTTAAGGAAATCTACCAAACGATCCATTTCATATTGACTTAGGTTTGGTTCCCATATGTGCCAATGTAAATATAACTTTTCTGTTTCGGGGACTGCATGCCCCCTTCCTTGCGTATAAAAATGGACTGCTTCTTCCAGATTTTCAAATGTTCCGGAATGCATGTAGGGAGCTGTACGATCAATATTGCGAAGACTAGGGATTTTAAATCCACCGCGAAGGGTCTTGTCTTTAAAGGGTATTTCGGCGCCAGGATCAAAGGGCAGGCCTTCTGAATTAGGAGTTCCGATGACCGCTATTTGCTGATTGGTAAACAAGGGCGGCGTGTGGCATTCGGCACAGCGAGCCACAAAAGACCTGAAAACGTTGAGTCCTTCAATTTCTTTTTGTGTAAGAGCTTCGTGATAGCCATGTGCATATTGATCGTACCGACTGTTTAAAGAAATGAGTGAGGATTCGAAGGCTGCGATTGCGGTATAAATTTCTTCGATTTGGATTTGACGCGTTCGTTTTTTTGGAAAAGCTTGTTCAAACAACTGCTGATAAGCGGTTATTTTGTTCAAGGTTTCTATCAAAAGTTCAGGATTGGAGCCCATTTCATCTGGTCCAAATAAGGGGCCTTGCATTTGTTCTTCCAAGGAACGAGCCCTACCATCCCAGAAAAAAGATTTTAAATAAGCTACATTCCATAGAGAGGGTGCAGATCTCTTCAAAAATGCGCCTTTGAGGCCAATACTTTGGGGTTTCCCATCACTAAATCCAAAATCTGGATGATGACAAGAACCACAAGAAATGGTACCATCTTTAGACAAAATTGGATCAAAGAATAAATAGCGTCCAAGGTCTATTTGCTGTGGACTGAAGCCTTCTCGTACAGCAGGAAGCGCAGTTTTTAAACCGCCGACACCCTGATTTTGGAGGGATTCATACATCATATAAAGATTTCTTGATTGGCAAGTGTTGTCAGCGGTCAGTTCAAAGCCGGGCGGACAGTTGCAGGACAATTCGATGGTGGTTTTTAAAATCGCCTCTTTTGGATGAAAACGCATGAAAATTACCGTTCCAGTAAAAATCAAAAGGGATGCGAAAAGTAATTTCATTCGGTCATTTCAACTGAACGAATATAAGCAATGACATCTTTAATTCCTTGATCCTCAGTCAATGCAGATGACATCATTTGCATTTGATAGCCATAATTATCATCAGGATGTGATCCCCTGATTTCTAAAGAGAAGTTCCTGTATTGCTCATAAAGATACCAATCATTGATCCCAGCGAGTTTAGGCGCATTCAAGGATTGATTTCCAATAGCCTTAGGACCGTGACAAGCGCCGCAAATCATTTGATATTGCTGTTCGCCCTTTAAAACATCGCCTTCGATAGTTTGGGTTGTGGTTACATTGGGTAAGCTTTTGATATGAGTAATAAGTTCATCTAATTCGGCATCGGTCTTGATTATTTTAACTGCAGCTGCCATTTGGATACCTTTTGCGTTTTTTTCATTGGTGCCGCGAATACCATTACGAAAATTGTTCAGCTGCCTCTTTAGATACCAAGCATCTTGATTGGACAAGGCGGGTGCCCCCAATGATGCATTTCCTTCCCCTAACGTCCCATGACAGGCGGTACAAGTTGTAAATAAATCCTTTATTTGACTGGGGGTAACATTTAGGGTCGCAGTCAACACAGTCGCGACAGAACTAGTTGCGTCTTGACTCACAGGATTATGGCAACTGATGAGTGTATAGCAGACGCATATCCAGAGGTAGGTGTGTATTTTATTCTTTTTTTTCAAGCGATCATAAATTTGTATTACTACCAAAAATAGGGATAATCTTCGATTTATGTATTGCGATTTTTATTGAGGACGGTCCACGACGCCGCAATTTTCTTTATTCTTGATAAATTGCCTGAAGTACTTCAGCTTTTCCATCAATGCCTTCTGGATTTCGTAGCCCCAATATCTGAGTAACCAAGGGAAAAACGTGGATATTGTCAAAAGCGGGAATCTTGCTTCCTGATATGATATTGGGCCCCAAGGCATAAAAAATACCCCATAAATCGGGCGTTTGACTTGCGTCATAGCCATGGACACCTACTGTATCGGTGCCGGAGCTACCAATAGTTCCTGAAATTTTATTTCTGAATTCAAATCCATTTTCGGCGATGAGCAATACTTGGCCTATTCTTTGATGGCTTCTATACCCCCATGCTTCAGGGGTTTCTTCTTTTTTCATTACCTTAAAATGGTTTTCTTGACGTTTGAGCGCGGCATAAGTTGAAGCTACCTTATCTGGATTTGAAATATAAAACTGAACCTGTGTCCCGCTATTGATCACTATCGTCGTACTATCCTTTTCAATAGTTAATGCTGACAGATCAAGGTAGGATTCCTTTTTAAGTGATAGGGGGAACATTCCATGATCGGAAGTTACCATCAGATTGATTGGAAGATCAAGTTCTTGAATTTGATCCATTAAGCGACCGAGTAAACGATCAGCTTCTCGAACGCTTTGTTCCGTTTGGTCTGCCAAAGGTCCATGCTGATGACTTTTACTATCCACCAAAGAAAAATAGAGTGTAATAAAACGGGGCCGATCAATGGCAGGTAACTGTAGCCAATCGAGAACCTGATTAATTCGCTCCAAATTGGGAACGGATCCGTCGTATATTTTATAATAAGTAGGCCATGACCCAGCAATGGGCGCTTCTGATCCTACCCAAAAATAGGAGGCCGTTTTAATTCCCGATTGTTGTGCAAGTTGCCATAATGGGAGCCCTCCGTAGAAATCAGGATCTTCCACTTTTGATCGGTCACTCATGCGGTAAATTGCCTTTTTTGATCGGTCGTAAAATTGGTTATCCACCAAACCATGGTTTCCAGGCAGAAGGCCGGTAACTAGGGTATAATGATTTGGGAAGGTTTTACTAGGATAAGATGGGATCAAACCGCCACTTTGGGCACCTTGGGTAATTAATTTCTGGAAGTTGGGCAGTTGCCATCTTTCGACATAGTCATGTCTGAACCCGTCAAAAGAAACCAATACTACATAAGGCTCTTGGCTACTTTGATCGGAAGGTTGTGTGCATTGCAATATGGTTGCTAGAATGATCAGCAGGCGAAAAAGTGGCCTAATTGATTTCATGGATAGTAGGAATAATTCCTTTTTTATTTCAAGCGTTTATGAATTGTAATTAGTGCTATTTTAGTAAAAAAATGATTATTAATAGTGTTTTAGTCGAGATGCTTTAACAATTAATCATTCTTTAATAAGAAATTAATAGCCTAGCTCTTTCACCATAACTTAGCAGGGTGGTGAATTAATGTTCATAATTAAATAGATTCGTATTTTAAAGAGAAAGCCTCATTGAGAAAATTAATTATTGCTGTATTAAGCTTCGTTTTGGTTATGACGTTACTAGTGTGTTTGTTTTTATGTTGGATTAGCGAACCGCTTCCTGAAGGAAAAAAAGGACCAGAGGCAACCCTTATTGCCGAAAAGATGGCTGAAGCCCTCAATAAACCTGCCTTTGATAGTATCCATTTTATCTCATGGGAGTTTGGTAATCATCGTTATGAGTGGTTCAAAAAAGTGGATTCTGTTCAAGTGAATTGGGCAAAGTCAGAAGTCTTTTTTTCAACCATAACCATGCAAGGTAGCGCCAAAGAAAATGGGGTCATTTTAATTGGAGACCTAGAAGTGGCGGCCATTCAAAAAGCGTGGGCTTATTTTGCCAATGACTCTTTTTGGTTGGTGGCACCTTATAAAATTCGTGATCCAGGGACGGTGTTGACCAGTATTGAGTTGCCAACTGGGCATGGATTGCTGGTAACCTTCCTGGAAGGTGGAGTTACCCCAGGAGATTCTTATCTTTGGATGTTGGATGATAATTATTTTCCCATTGGTTGGAAAATGTGGGTAAAAATACTGCCGGTTGGAGGCGTTAAGAGTAAGTGGCTAGGATGGCACCAGGACCAAGGCGCTTGGTTCCCAGGAAATTTTCAAACTTTGTCCTTTTTTAAAAGACAAATTAAGTCTTTGGAGGTGCGGTCATGAGCGATTCAGCAAATCATCAAATGCGTATAATTGCCCAGTCGCAAGACATTGATGAATTGCAACATGTAAATAATATTGTTTATTTAAATTGGGTTCAGGAAGTGGCTAAGGAGCATTGGAAGTTACGGGCAACCCCTGTCGTGTTTAATACGTACAAATGGGTAGTTGTCAATCATAATATTACGTATAAAAAATCAGTAAAATTGGGTGATGAGGTATTGATTAAAACCCAGGTATCTAAAGAAGTCAAAGGAGCCCTTTGGGGAAGAGCTGTTTGGATTTTTGATTCAGCCAACATCCTAGTCGCAGAAGCAAACACGCAATGGTGCTTAGTAGATGCCCAATCTTTAAGACCCAAAAGAATTACCCAAGAAATCATATCAACCTTTATAAATAATGGATAAAAGTGTAGTAGTTACTGGAGCATCCACGGGTATAGGTTATCAAATTTGTAGCGATTTGATAACACTTGGTTATCATGTGTTTGGAAGTGTCAGACAAGCCGAGGATGGTGAGCGATTAGCTGCCGTATTTTCTGGCAGTTTTACGCCCTTATATTTTGATGTGACGGATCATGACGCCGTTGATCAAGCGGCCCAAGTGGTGGCATCTAAACTAGCGGGCAAACCCTTAGTAGGACTTTTTAATAATGCGGGTTTAGCAGTAGCGGGACCCTTGCTACATCTTTCCATTGAAGATCTTCGGTATCAGTTTGAAGTCAATGTGATAGGGTTGATGAAGGTGACCCAGGCTTTTGCACCTTTGTTAGGGGCCGTTGAAAATTTTGATGGGACGCCGGGTCGAATTGTCATGATTAGTTCTGTGTCTGGAAAAATAGGGATGCCATTTATTGGCGCTTATAGCGGATCTAAATTTGCTCTTGAAGGATTATCGCAGAGCCTTCGAGCAGAGATGCTCTTGTATGGCATTGAGGTAATTGTAATTGGACCAGGGGCAGTACAAACGCCGATATGGGACAAAAGCATCAATAGTACCATGGAAAAATTCAAGGAGACACCCTATACGGAATCGCTGTATATTTTCTTGAACAAGTTCGTAAAGAGGTCCATAAAAACAGCCATCTCAGTTGAAGCATTGTCTCTCAAAATCGTGAACATCTTTACGCATCCGCATCCCAAGTCGAGGTATACAATGATCAATCAAAAATTTACCAATTATTTATTGCCGTTGCTCTTACCGTCTAAATTGATCAATAATATTTTGGGTAAAGGATTGCATCTTATTAAACGTTGAGTGGCGATTTTAATTTTTCAAGAAATCTCATAATCCTGTAAAAAAGCATTGAGTGAGATTTTGAAGTGATAATCTAGGGTGTTTTTGAGTAGTTTATTGTCTATTAGTTTGGAAAGGGTGGATGTATCTAATACCTCACGGATTTGTTGTCCAATAACTTGGGTGGCACGGGTATAAAAATCTTTTCTTGAAGGATGTTCATCTGTGCAGGCATTGAATGTTTGTTCCCAAATGTTCTTTTTTATAACCTGTTCAATGATGCCAATACAGTCATCCAAATGAATCAAATTAACGGGTGCATTTGGGTTACTTAGTACTTTGTTTGCAAACCACTTTCCTGGGTGACGTTCAGCATTGAAAAGTCCAGCTAAACGTAGAATAGTTGTCGGGTTTTGATTGATTTTCAACAGCTTCTCTATTAGTAAATGGGGACTTTTCTCATCCAAGATCCCGTTTTCATCAATTGGATACTCCGACGGTAGATAGACAGATGTGGTACTCGTGTAAATAATTTTGACCGAAGGTGAGATGTTTTTGAGTAATTTATCAAAATAGGCCAGCTGGGTCGCTGGTAGGGTGATGATTAGTACCTCGGTATCAAGAAAATCATCGTATCTGGGGGCAGCTGCTTTGAGATCTATAGAATAGGCTTGGATACCGATGGATTGAAGCTTGGCTATTTTATGCGCAGAGGTGGTGGATCCTTTGACCTGATAACCCAAGGTTCTTAAATGGTCAGATAAAGGAAATCCTAGCCAACCGCACCCCAATATGCTGATGACCTTATTCAATTGGAATAGCCTCCCTTATTTTCTCAAGTACAATTGGACCAGTTGATTCACCTAATGACATTCCTGTTAAATAAGGTGCATTGGGAATTTCTTCATTGTGGAAGAATTCAGGTGTTAAGATATATCCAATAGCATCTAAGCCTAAACCTATGACAAACGTGGGTTGGCTACCCATCCATTCCTTACTTTGGAGCGCGTAGGTAGGGGGTGTTTCTCCTGGGTGGGTGATGAATTCAGCGGCGCCTATACGGAACCAGGCAATTTCACTTTTGACTACTTGTGTAATAGGTCGCGTTAAAATACCTAGTTCGGCTAATTGCTGCCAGGCAGGATTCGTCACGGGCAACTCAAATTTTACAAAGTTAAAATCTATTGCAGTGCCTTCCAATGGGGAAGCCTGTTTTAGTAACATAAGCGTAGCGTCTGCCAATCCTGCACCCCTTTTGGTTCCTACATCAAAGGATTGATCTTCTTTATCTGGTTGTACCCAACCACCAATGGAACCTTGTAAAAATAAGTGTTCTCCCGTTTTAGCGGAGGCCATTTTCTGATAAAAGGCACCTACATAATCTGCTGAAATCACGTCGTGGACCGCATCATAAAAGGTGGGATGGCATGCGAAATTGGTCAATGTAGCAATATTATTCCCATTTTGATCGGTAAATGCCAAAGTGGTCAACGAGCGATCAATTTCTGAGGGTTTGGAAATATTGTGAACCCATTCGAATCCATGTGTTCCGACAGCGAATGAAGCATTAGCGGCTTGTATTTGCAAAGCGGCTTTTTGAACCTGGCGTGCAGCCACCGTAATGAGATGGCTCAAATATGCGGTATCGACGCCACTAGTCCATTGATTTGGACCCCAAATACCTACTACATCAGGCCCTGAATGTATATGGTTTGAGGCGACTATTACATGATTGCTTGGCAATAGCAAGTTTTGAGTCAATTGAGCGCTTAACTGACGAATACGCATGACTTCTGGATACAGCAGACCAATGCAGTCCAAGGTGACGATCGCCATAGTATGTTCGCCGTTACTGATGACTACTGCCTTTGCGAAAAGTGAATCATGTAACCCTTCAAATTTTCGATTGAGTTGATCCCCAGCAATGAAGCTGCCTAACGGCGGGTTTATGGATTCGGAAGCTGCTCCAACCCAAAATTGAACTTGCGGTGCCTTGGGACTTTGGCAATTGACCAGGAGTAGGAATAAGGTGCCGATAGTTAGCAATTTCATTAAAATTCGATAAATTTCATGATCAAAGATAATTCATAATCAATAGCGGATGTGAGTTGATAAGATGTCTCGCACGTGTTGTATTATATAAATTGATCTGAATGTTCCTCACGACGACTATCGATCACGGGTTTGACTAAGCCATTCATGGCTACATAAACTCCTTTTTGCAGGAGATTACTCGCACCAATGGCAGCACCTAAATTAAAAGAGGCATCACTATTTGTAAATCGTTCGGGTCTCATTGCACCCGTCAAAATAATGAGTTTCTCAGGTATTTTTCCGTCAAGAAACCGTGCAGTCTCTATCAAGGTATCGGTACCGTGTGTCACAATGAAAATATGTTCCTGATGATTTTGAATGATTGATAGCAATACTTTTCTATCAGATAAGGTTATTTGGAGACTGTCTTTTTTGAAGGCGGTTAAAATTTCAAAATCAAAGCTAGGATGGACAAGTTGTAAAATGCGATCCACGGCAGGTTCTCCAATTTCAAAAGCCCAACCATTTCTTGTTTTGGGATAATCCTTATCAATAGTTCCACCAGTTTGTATGAATATGATTTTCATTTAACGATAGGTAAATAGATAGGCCCCACTAGTCGCGAACCCTATTTAACGCAAAAGCTTTCAATAGCCACTTTGATAAAGGCTTGCTAGCGCTACGGGATTTCAAATTTAAGTTCCACCCTATTTTTTTTAAAATGGGCACTTTGTGAGTCTCCACAAATTCGATTAAGGTTCCATCAGGATCTTCAATATAGGAGAAAAAACCAGCAGCCTCGCCCATGTCAAATGATGCGCCTGATTGTGCGGCACTACTATCTACGGTAAAGGGACTACCTTTTTCGGCACAAAGGGTTCTTAATGCATCCATACCTGAAATATCAAAACACAGATGAATAAAACCTAAATCCCCCCAGTATCTACCCTCAAATATCTTTATGGGTATGGCTGATTGGACTTCAAATAGTTCAATTTCACTTTCTCCAAAGAGTCCTGAAAAAGCACCTTGTCGCGCCTTACTATGGGTGAGAATAGCTCGCTTATAATATTGACCTCTGAGCGGTACTCCTTTCAGATCATCATAAGTGCCCTCACCTTCATAACATAGCTGATCATAGCCCAATATGTCGCGATAAAAAGCAATGGATTTTTTCAGATCAGTACAACCTATTACCGCACCAAATGTGCCCCCTGTATTTTTATCTTCATTTTTAAACCAGGCACCCTTATTTTCAACGACTTCAAAAAAATTCCCACCAAGGTCTTGTACGTAAAAATGCAAACAACCTCTTGGATCGAGAGTCAAGTCACCCACAATGGATAATCCTTCTTCTTTGAAATAATGGTAAGTATTTTGTGCGTTTTTAGCTCTAATTTTAGTGCAAAATATCCCGAGATCTCCTAATCGAATTTCTTCTTTTGGCGGTTGGGGTACACGCTGGGTATATTGCCATATTTCAAAGCCGCCACCTCCTTGAAGGTTAAGTGCCAGCGCGGCATAGCGCTCGCGGGGTTCGCCACCGGTATAAGGGAGCATGAAATTGGCAATGGCGGCATCTTCAAATACGCGAATATCCATTCCAAAATATTTTCGATACCATTTCCAGGCTTTATTGACATCTGTGACACCTATGCCTATTTGCTGTATTCCACTTATGACCACTGAGCTCATTGTTATCATCTGAATTTTTACCTTACAAAAAAAGGGGTTAATTAACTCTAATACAAATTCAAAAAATTATTATGAAATTCTGACTTTATTACGGTCAATTTTTGATAATATAGCGCATCAGATGGAGAGTTTTGTAGTATCAGCACGAAAATATAGGCCGTTAGGTTTTGATGAGGTGGTAGGTCAAGGTCATATCACCACTACCCTCAAAAATGCGATTAATAATAATCAGCTTGCTCAGGCCTTATTATTTTGCGGTCCGAGGGGCGTAGGCAAAACTACTTGTGCTAGAATTTTATCTCGAATGATCAATGGATTTGAGGCCCTCAATGGAGGAGATGCAAATACTTCTAATTTTAATATTTATGAGTTAGATGCCGCTTCCAATAATTCGGTTGAAGATATTCGTAATTTAATAGACCAAGTACGTTATCCGCCACAAGAAGGCAAATACAAAGTGTATATTATTGATGAGGTGCACATGTTGTCTAATCAGGCTTTTAATGCCTTTTTAAAGACGTTGGAAGAGCCCCCTTCTTATGCTATTTTTATTTTAGCGACTACTGAAAAACACAAGGTCATCCCAACAATTTTATCACGTTGTCAGATCTATGATTTTAACCGTATTGAAATTGTAGACATTGTATTACAGCTAAAAAAGATCGCTGGAGAGGAAGGTATTACCGTAGATGAAGATGCATTGCATTTAATAGCACAGAAAGCAGATGGTGCTTTACGTGATGCCTTATCTATATTTGACTTGATTGTTACTTTCTCTTCTGGCAACAACATCACCTATGAAGATACGATTCGTAATCTTCATATTTTAGATTATGACTACTATTTTAAGTTAGGTGATTTCTTCTTGGATGAAAATTTACCGGGCTCTTTGTTGCTTTTTGATGAAATATTGAAGAAAGGATTTGATGGTCATAATTTTTTAATAGGAATTGCTGAACATGTCAGAAATGTACTAGTTTGTCAGGATGCTGCAACAATAGCATTACTAGAGGTGTCCGAGAATATTAAAAATAAATACAAAGAGCAGGCGAAGCGTTTTTCGACATCCTTTCTTTTGTCCGCGCTAAATATGCTTAATCAATGTGATCTTGGCTATAAGCAAAGTAAAAACCAAAGACTTCATGTTGAACTGTGCTTGATGAAATTATCACAGCTTAATCGAGCGGTTAAACTTCCGGGCTCAATGGATTCAGTGGAAAAAAAAAGCCCATATCTGACCAAATAGATCCTTTAATCCCTTCTAAAGCGGCATTGACCAGCTCTAAGAGCCCTGAGGTTGCCTTGGGTAAGGTGGTTGTAGCGGCTGATGAAGAGTCCATAAAGCCAACGACAAAAAACCCTGTACCAAAAGAAAAAGAAACCCCTTCTCTTTTTAGAAAAAAGAAAGAGTCAGGTCTCGCAGAGGTGGCGGAGAAAGTAATCCGAGAGGAAGACTTTACTGAAGCTCAATTACAAGAGGCCTGGAGTAGTTTCATTGAGTTGCGAAAAAGCCAAGTTATTGGTGAAATGGAGCAGCTTATTCTTTCAAGCAAACTTACCAAAAAGGAGTCAGAAGTGGTCGTTTTTTTAAATAATTCTTTAGAAATTTCCATATTCGAACGTATTGAATTTGAATTGCTCGCCTTTTTCAGAGAGGCATTGGGTAATGATCGTATTTCTTTGATCAAAGAAGTAAAGGAAGATACTCAAAAGCAAAAACTCTATACCAGCAAGGATAAATATGATTTTATGCTAGCCCAAAATCCAGCACTTCAAACCTTAAAAGATCGACTAGGTTTAGACTTTGAATATTAATTGGTATAAACCATTAATTCATCTCCGATCGAAAGTACATCATTTACACGTTTATTTAATCGCATGAGTTCCTCCATCTTCATGTTGAATTGACGGGCGACACTATAAAAAGTATCACCTGATTTAACCTTATAGGTTTTGGTATTTCTAGTGGTAGTTGATTGTTGGTTCTCTGGGGGACGAATGTTCAGTACTTGATCAATAGATAGATTTTCGTTTGGGGTTAATTCATTCCAGTTTTTCAGATCAATGACGCTTACTCCATACTTTTGGGCAATTGACCAAAGGGATTCCCCAGCGATCACCAAATGAGTATCAACCTGGCCAATGATAGTTGGCTCTGGTCTATTTATTTTTTCCGGTGTACTTTCTTTTACAATGGAGGCTTGTATAACAGGGGTTTCGATTTGTTCTTGTTTTATCTCGTTATTTGGTTGTTCCTGGGTAATTGGTTCAATAGCCGTAATTACGGGTTCAATTGGCTTGTAATATTGAATTAGGCTTTTCTTAGGTCTTTTGGCGTTTAACCACAGAATCCTATTTACTTTCAATGGGGCGTTTTTAGGTAAACGGTTCATGGCAAGTAATTTTTTCAATTGAATGCCATACCGCTGTGCAATCGACCAACTGGTTTCCCCTTCTTTCACTACATGAAACCCTATTTCTGAACGCACGTTTTTTAATTCGATATAATAGACTTGACCGCCAATTATTTTTCTCCCTTCTTCCATGTCGTTGTATCGATAAAATGTTTTCGTGGATAGACCTACGTCGGTAGTTAGTGAATTAATGTTATCCAAATTGCCTGCTATAACAGCCTCGAGGCGATTGATTTTGATCTTTTTGGAATTAGCATTAAGGGACAATCCATTGATCAACTCAGATGGATAAATTTTTTCATCAATCCAATCCCTTTTGTCATCGACGGATATTTTTTTGTCCTCTTTAACTTGAGATAATCGCTTATGCTCATTTTTGTTGAGGACAGGAACGACGACTACATATTCTTTATCTTCCGGAACGGCGCCAAAAGCAAGCCATTTATTATAATTTCTTACATCATCCTCTGCTACTTTCAAGTCCTTAGCGATTTGGGATAAAGTTTTATTTTGACCTTTGGTGTATTCTATAAGGGTCATTCCATTAGTATTACGTTCTCTTAGTTGATCCTGAAAAGCAATTTTATGCGCGAGAAATTTTTTGACATACCAATGAGTATTTTCATTAATCTCAAGGACCTTAGCACCATATTTAGATTGGTCTATATATTTTTTAGCACCACCCATGCCTGCTTGGTAAGCGCTCATTGCGTAAATCCAATTGTTCATTAAAAAATTATTGCGCTTTAGATATACGGCTGCGCCTCGCGTAGATGAAACAATATTTTTACGTTCATCAATTTGCTTGTCTACACGCAATCCAACTTCTCGAGCTGTGAAATCTTTAAATTGCCAAAAACCAACCGCATTAGAGGTTGAGACGGCATCCGAGATCAATCCACTTTCTTGTAATGACAGGTATTTAAAATCATCTGGAACGCCCTCTTCTTTGAAAATATTTTCAATGATAGGAAAATAAAGATGCATTCGATCGATCTTTAATTGGTAGTATTTGGGACTGCGTGTGAGTGCTTCGACATCTTTTTGAATTTCATTGATGGCTTGTCTGGTTAAAACCAACTTTAGGTTTCCAAAGGTTATTTCTCTGGGCACCACTGGGGTTGTATTAGCCGCCGAAATGAGGGCATTGAGAAGTAGTAGACAAAAGGATAGTGATCTCATTTTTTTCTCATTAACATAAGACCATCCCTAATGGGGAGCAACAGGTTTTCAATTCTAGAATCGTCATGAATGGTCTTATTAAAGGCTTTTAAAGCATTTGTTTTTTTATCGGATTCTTTTTCTTCAATGACTTTCCCATTCCAAAGAACATTATCTGCAATAATATAGCCTCCGGGTCTCAATTGATCAATGATGAGGTCAAAATACTTTAGATAATTTTCCTTGTCTGCGTCTATGAAGACGAGGTCCCATATGTCGATTAGGGCAGGAATGAGCACTACGGCAGGCCCGATTTTGAAGATGATCTTTGATTTATAGGGTGATCGATCAAAATTATTGCGGGCTCTTTCCGCAAGTTCTTCATTGACGTCGATGGTGACTATTTGACCATTTTCAGTTAATCCTTCTGCCAAACATAGCGTACCGTAGCCTGTAAAGGTGCCAATTTCAAGAATGCGGTTAGGTTGAATCATATGACTAAAAAGGGAGAGTAACCGTCCTTGAAAATGGCCACTAAGCATTCTTGGATTTATTACATGTAGATGAGTGTCACGGCTCACTTCTTTTAACAAGTCGTTTTCTTGGGTTGTTACGGCTTCTACATATTGCCTAATTTCAATTGGCAAAAAATCCATAGGTAAATCTAATTAGAAATCTGAGTGAGGCAAAAAGGTGAGCGAGCTCATTTGATCTAATTGCAGAGTTTTTTGTGCAATATCTTGAATAATTTCTGGCGATACTTCGTCTATTTTTTTAAAAATATGATCTAAAGAGGGAATTTTATTCAGGTCGAGTAGACTTTTGGCCATCATTAACATTAGGGCATTATTATTTTCTTCGGACATGGCAAGTTGACCTTTGAGTTGTTCTTTGGCCACATGTAATTGACGTGCCCCCATTCTGATTTGTTTGAGTTTGTTAAGCTCTTGATTTATCAAAGATTTGCTCCTTTTGAAGTTAACGGGATCTGTTGCAAAACCGATGCTGAACAAGCCAGTATCGATATAGGATGAAAATTGAGCCTCTACCCCATAGACAAAGCCGTGCTTTTCACGAAGATTTAAATTAAGTCGTGAATTCATTCCTGGCCCCCCCAAGATATTTGTTAACAAGTAGAATGGGATGCGTTCTGGTGCGTGAAGATTATAGGCGGGAAGTCCCATTAAGTAATGAACTTGTGAAATTTCTCTTCGCTGCTCTTCTTGTTTGGGCTGATAATCACTAAAAAACAATCGATTTCTAAGACTATTTCGGGGAATTAGATGATCGAAATATTTTTTAATTAGTCTATGGATTTTTTTTTCGGAAATATTGCCGACACATGAAAAAACGATGCGCTCAAAATCCAAATGGGTTTTAACGAATTTCAGGAAATCTTCTTTTTTAATATTTTTAACTGAGGCCTCTGTTCCAAGAATATTGCGACCTAAAGGATGTGCACTAAAGACCAGCTCATCAAAATCGTCCATGATGGCATCCTCGGGTGTATCCTGATACATCGACATTTCCTCAAGGATGACTTGGCGTTCTTTTTCGATCTGTTTTTCAGGAAAAAGAGAATGGAAGGTAATATCTACGAGTAATTCAATGGCCTTTTCTATATGAATATCTAAAACAGACGCATAAAAACAAATTTTTTCCTTAGTCGTGTAGGCGTTCAATTCACCCCCAAGAGATTCTAGTCGATTGATGATGTGAAAAGATCGTCTCTTTTGTGTCCCCTTAAAGGCCATATGCTCCCAGAAATGTGCGATGCCTTGTTTTTCAGGATCTTCATCACGACTGCCAATGTCCAGCATGATGCCTACATGGACAATTTTGGTGTAGTTCATTTCTTTGTGGATGGCCCTGATGCCATTGGCTAATTCTGTAAAATAATATTCTTGCATTTGAGCGGTAAACCTAAGGCTATTTATAGAAACGATTGATATGTTTAATGCTCAAGCTGAAACGATCTTTTTTGAAATGAAATAAATGCATCTATTATATTTTTATCGACTTGCCAAATGCGTTATGTGATCTTTTGGGATGAACGTTTAATCGTATAATCATTTAAAGCAAATCGTTCCCTCAAATATCGCAATAGATTGTTTAGGAAGAAAAGGAAATCAAGGACTAATTATAGGCGATTCAGGGATTTTAAATTCAAGTTTCTTGCGGATGATTCCCTTTTGAACTTCTACGGTTAACTAGACTGCTTATTTGGGCCATCTATATAAATTATTATAGATACTCAATGGATTGAAGGGGCACTTTTAATTCGCCTTCAATCCATTGAATTTTTTATGGATAAAAAATAACCTCCACTTTTAGCAAATGAAGGTTAAAAAATATATTATTTTAAAGTCCTATAGTTCAGACTAATTAGCACATTCTCCCATTGAATAATCCTCAATTCCTGCAGCTTCGGCAAAGCAACTGTTGCTATATGTATTACCGTCAGAACCGCAAACAGGCATCCAGATTTCTGCACAAACCGCTACATTACATTCCCCTTGTGTCCATTCTTTAACGCCTTCTGCTAATGCATAGCATTCATTACCATATGTGATTCCGTCACCACCACAAACAGGTTCATATACATTTGGGCAGGCATCCTCCTCATCACAAGAACCTAGAGCAATTAAAAATAATAGTGAAGCTAAAAGCGAAGAATATTTCATCTTTAAAATGTTTGTTTTAAGTACTAGAACTACAATCGTGCCAAAAATACATCTTACTGAAAAAATGAAGATCATAGGGTTTTATCTATATCTAATCCTTAGCGATTTCGTCTCATCAAAGGTCATAATGAGTCTGCATACCCAAGTCTTTATCCCCTTTTACAAAGATGTCAAAGAGGGTTTGGGTTAGAACGATTTTAAGGATGATAAATAGTTAAAAAGCCCTTATCGAACGAACATAGCCATGGCCGCTCTTATCAGAGTAGTTCTGAAAGCCAATATAGAAATTCTGTAACCACGCAATCTTATTACCTAATTGCATTGAACTCCAATAGTAGAGACTCGAAAAATCACCAACATTTCCTAATCCAAAAACATCGCCTTGACCAATATTTTCATGCATTTTTTATTGGTATCGGCATGGATCTTATAAAGCTAACTTCCTATTCTTAAATTAATGGTAGTTACTGAATTTAGGAGTAAAAATGAGGCACTCTATTCTTTTTTTTCAATAAAGAGCTGCTCATCTATGGATGGGAATAAGGCCAAGGCATTTTGATAATAAAGTTTTTTCAGTACCGTATCGGGCAGTCCTAGGCCATACATTTTCCAATGGGCATGACGCTTTCGATAATAATCAAAGTATTCATCTTCTGTTTCCAGCACCCGAAAATAGGTATGATATTCATTCACCTTGTAACTATCTTTCCCAAACAATATACGATCTTGATACTGTACAAAAAATTGTCGAGCTCTTTTGGGTTGACGTCCCAATTCAGCAAGGACGGCACCGATTTCTGTCATTACATTGGGATATTGATCCAAATGCTTACCCAATCGATCCAGGTCGTTCCCCATCCAACCCAAATGGGCATTGATGAACGTCGTATTTGAATGTTTTTTAAAAACAGCATGTTGTTCTGCCAATATAGATTCAAAAGAGGGCACTTTTTCAGGGTCACGGTAACGTCCTGGCTTTTGGCGTAATTCCAACCAACGTTCGTTGAATGCGTCTTTAGGATCCCAAAAAGAGGACGGTTCCGCGGAATGAATTAAAACAGGGATTTTATGTTTCCCACAAGCTGCCCATATGGGATCTAGGCGTGGATCGTTAATGGCAATTCGATTTCCATCACGGTCTTTGTCTGTTAATCCCAGCGACTTGTATACTTTCAGGCCTATGACGCCTTGGGCAACCGCATCAGCTATTAATTTTTCATTTTGCTCAGCAAAATCAGCATCAGCTATTAATTCAAAATCAACATTCAAAAATAAGCCGAAGCGGGTAGGAGCGTTGTCATGGATGTTTGCTAAGGATTTCTTCAAATATAAGCCTCG
>TARA_B110000503_G_scaffold50909_1_pt1 | contig 141781 bp, 122 predicted proteins | sample TARA_B110000503 | Tara Oceans TARA_B110000503 (sample SAMEA4397472) | marine metagenome | biome: Polar Biome; feature: [SRF] surface water layer (ENVO:00010504); material: water (ENVO:00002006), including particulate matter (ENVO:01000060) such as... | depth 5 m | reverse complement strand
TTTTTTTTGCCGAAAAATTGAGGTGGCTGATATCCGTTTTTAGCTACGATTATGTTGGCCACGAAATCTTCAGCTTGCTGATGAACGGCGTAGCATTGAGAACCAACACCAGTTTAAAGTGCCGACTATCGAATTTTCCAAGTAGGGACTACACTAGACAGTAGGAATTGCTACTTGTAGCGCATTACACCTAAATTAATGTGGAGAAAATGATGAGTACTTGCCCATTCGCTAATCTAATTGACCCCGAAACCTATGCCAATGGAATGCCCTATAAAGAACTGAAGCGGATTCGGGATGATGGTCCAGTGCACTATATGGAAGACGATATCAGGGGAGTGCCCTATTGGCTTATTACTGGCCGCGACGAAATCGACTATATTTCGAAAAATCCCAAGATATTTTCCAGTGAGGCCCGAAGTGTTCTTGTAGAAGAATGGACTGAAGAGGAAATGGCGACTATTCATCGCAACATGACAATCAATATGGACCCTCCGCGCCATCTGAAGAATCGCCGTAAAGTACGCACCTCCTTTAGCCCGTCTGCGGTCGATTCATATGAGGGCAGCTTTCGAGCACACGCCAAGCGTATTATCGATGAGGTCGCTAACCGTGGAGAGTGTGAGTTTGTGGAAGAGGTCGCGGCCGAACTGCCATTGCTGGCTATTCTCGAGCTGTGTGGGATCCCACCTGAAGACAGAAAGGATTTCTTTCAGTGGACGAATACGATGATGTTCAGTGAAGACCCAGACATGTCAGTGGGCGAAGAAGAAGCACAGGTGGCATCCTTACACATCATAGAATACGCGATGAAACTTGCTGCGCAACATCAAGAAAATCCCAAGGACGATATTATCGGTGCACTGCTAACGGACAAAGGAGGAGATAAAGGACTGACGGAAGATGAATTTGTCTGGTTCTTTCTAATGTTGATCGCTGCGGGTAACGAATCCACACGAACCATCACCAGTCACGGCATGCGGATGTTGATGCAGCATCCAGATCAACTGCAATATTTAGTCGATAATCCTGAAAAAATTCCTGGTGCATGTGAGGAGATGCTGCGTTACAACACAGCATTTATCCTTATGAGACGGACTGCGTTAGAAGATATTGAGGTAGCGGGTCATGAAATCAAAGCCGGCGATAAGGTGATTATGCACTATCATACGGTCAATCATGATGAGACAGTGTTCGGTGATGATGCAATGGAGTTTGATGTGAGACGTGCGGAGCGCATGCCCGACCTCTATAAGGAGCACCGCGCATTTGGCGTGGGACAACACTTCTGTCTGGGATCTCATCTGGCCCGTTTAGAGCTGCTAATTATTATGCAGGAAATTATCCCACGGCTTCGTAACCCCAAGTTAGCAGGAGCAATAACGTATACGCGTTCTGCTTTGGTTAATGGCATTAAACGCATGGATATTACGTTTGATCCTGAAGTGAAGACTGAAGGTGCAGAACGAGAGGTCGCGTAAAGACGCCGATGCAGTGGCATAAAAATGCCTGTTGAGTGGGGTCTTTGGAGGGTTAGGTTTTCAGAATCACCAGAGCCCGCTTAGACAGAACAGGTTTAACAATAGCCTCTTAGTAAAAAGTCCATTACGTTAGCCGGCGTCTGCAATATAGGGAAATATTAAACTCGGCATTGCCGAGTTTAATAGACTTTCAGGTTAGCGTAAGGTTTAAAAGGTGTACTTAATATTGCCTCCTATGATGCGTGGTGTGGGTCGCAGGCGCATCCCACTAACGCCAAAGTTCTCTCCGGTGCCAGTATAGTAGTCTTCCTCAGCGAGGTTCTGTACATAGGCGCTAAAACTCCAGTTCTCCATGTCATAGCCGGCGCGTAGGTTCCACACATCATAGTCTGGGGTCTTGAAGGGATAGTCTCCAAACTGGGCGATGGAATTCCGCGCTATGCCTAAGTTCGGTGATGGCCCGTCAGTTTGTTGATAGGTGAGTGCTTCGATATCACCGTATTGGCCGTCCCTGTGAATGAAGTCTAGTTGTACCCAAGCCTCATTATTGCCAATGGGGAGGCGATATTCTAGGCTAGCGTTGTAGGTCCATTTGGGTGCCTTTGCCAGTTCGAGCCCTTCGAGTTCAACATTGAAGCCGCCCGTAATTTCAGCGACGGTGTCACTGGTAATTTCAGTGTTGATATAGCCGATAGCCGAGGTGAAGGTGATATTTTCAGTGAGTGCAGCCACTAGCTCGACTTCACTGCCCCAGGCATTAGCATCTTCGATATTGATGGTCTGCTCGAAATTGGACGAGAGATCGCCGGGTGTCAGGAACCGGAAGGATTCCATCTGCAGATCTGACCATTCCATATAATACAGTGACGCGTTTAAGCGTACGCGGTTGTCCCACAGTTCGCTTTTGAGGCCCAATTCATAGTTCCACAGCGTCTCTTCATCGAAAGGAAGCACGATAGCCGGACTGCCGTCTACATTGGAGTCGTTGCCCAGCGTGATGCCACCTGCTTTATAGCCCTGTGAGATGGTGCCATACACGTTAATGTCGTCAGTAGCCTGGTAGAGCGCTACGAAACGCGGAGAAATATTATCAAAGCTTTTTTTGCCGTCAGCGGGCGGAGCAGGGGTGTTGACAAAACTTTGGAAGAACTCAAATCCGGGCGCAGGATAACCAGGGGACCCTGGAAAACAGCAGGTTGGGTTATAGGGGTTGTTCTGAAGGTTGTTTGTGACTTCATCGTCGGTATAGCGGGCGCCCAACACAAGATCTAACCTGTCGGTGGCATGCCATGTATAGTCGGCAAATATCGCAATACTCTCAAGTTCCCATTTTTTGTTATTCTGAGCCAGGCCCAGGCCTTCCGGGAAGGGTGGCAGCCAACCAACGCCATCCAAAGTTGCCGTCGGCTGAGTGGATATGCCCACGAGGTTGTCTTGCTTTTGTTCATCACTGGCGTACAGGAATCCGCCGACAAAATCGTAGCTTTCCTCGGTTATCTGCACACGGAATTCCGTGCTCCACGAGGTGCCCTCGTAAGAATTCTGACGCCGCAGTGTATCGGTTCCACCTGCAAGATCATTGTCGAAGTTACGGTCAAGCGATGCATCGATAATGCCGGTGATGGACTTGAGAACGATATTGTCATTTAAATTGTGGGTAATATTCAGGATCCCCACGGTAGATTCGTTCTTAGTACGTTCCCGGAGATCGTGGCTCAATTTAGAATAATTTCCCTGATACCAAAACCCCGTGCCTGGATTGAGCGCTTCTGTCAGTTCGAAGCTATCGATGGAATCAAGGTCCAGCACACCGGAAGGTACGTTTTCATCGGTGTCCTGGTCATCTTTTGAGTAATAAACCGATCCCAGCACGTTGGTGTCTTCGGATACGCGCCAGTCGAGCTGCAGTCTACCGTTTAGCGAGGTCTGATCACTGCCGTCCGCGCCGTTCGGTGTAAAGTCGTTTTCCACTGCGGCGGGGCAGGATGCCGCGCTGGCACCGGATGCACAGTTATTCGTCACATAGCCTTCGCTGTCGGCATAATACACAACGCCGCGCATTCTAAAGTCATCTGAAAGCGGAACGTTCAGCACGGCGGTTATGCTGCCCTGATCGCCACCGTCTTTATACGTTTCCGCGCCCAGAATAACTTCAGCTTCGAACTCATCTGTGGGCTTTTTGGTTGTCAGGTTAAGCGCCCCGCCTACCGCATTGCGACCGAAGAAGGTACCCTGAGGACCACGCAGTACCTCGACTCTGTCCATGTCCGACAGGTTAGGGTTAGTCACATTGTTCGGTACCGAGGCCACACTAAATTCGTCCAAGTAAACGCCGATGGAGTTTACGAAAGCATTTTCACCCGTCACTAGGCTGGTGACGCCCCGAATAGAGATCCCCATGCCGCGACTACCTGTCTGACCGTCTTCCGTGAAGCTGACACCGGGGGTGATCGCTAGGTATTCGACAGCATTCTTGATATTGCGTCGCTCCAGGGTGGCGCCTGAAAAGGCCGTCACACTCACAGGGACGTCTTGGAGGCTTTGTTCTCTGCGTTGGGCAGTGACCACGACCTCCTCTAGCATGATGTTCTCTTGGGCAATCGCCGGCGTCACGTTCAGGATCGCGGCGGAAATTAAGCTTAAAGGAAAAAGTAGTTTCGCATTGTTGTGCATGACTAGAGTCCTGTTTGTGGGTGACCAGACGCGACCCAAATATACCAACAACAAGGATATCTCCCTATCGCTTCACGTTGAAACGTGACAAATTAACAAAACTGGTAGAGAGAGTCCCGTAGGATGTTGCTGTTTTAGTATCTGCCGTGGCCGAAAGCGCCGCTTGTGGCAATTAGAACCTATAATGGTCACCCACGCGCAGAGCGGGGTCATACGGCCTTACTTGAATTGACTTCAGCACCTGCAATTTTTACTAATCCGTGTAACCTAGCTGGTCGACATTGAGCGTATATCGAAGAGGAGAGCCGGCCGTGCCACTGCCTGTGTTAGACAATAGAGAGCATATACACACTCGTACCATCGTCATGACGGCGTTTCGACGTGATGACGGATTGTTAGACGTTGAGGGCCACCTCACTGACGTCAAACCGTTTGCTCACCAGATGATGGATAGCTTTCGGGCAGCAGGGGAGCCGGTGCATGACCTGTCGCTGCGGATCAGTCTAGACGACACTTTCGCTGTGGTAGACGTTGAGGCCTGCATGGATCAGGGTGCCCATGATCTTTGTCCCGGTGCAGAACCCAATTTCGCGCGATTGCTGGGCCTGCAGGTCGGGCCAGGGTGGAATAAGAAGGTCAAAGCGGCTATGTCGCCAGGACGCGGTTGTACCCACATTATTGAAATGCTGGCGCAGATGGCGACGGTTGCTATGCAGGCCAGCTGGTCAGCTAAGCTTGGCGAGCCGCTGGATATCCCTCCGCCTGAAGAGCGTAATATACAATCGAGTATGCTTAACGCCTGCTACCCGTATCACGAGAGTAGCCCCTGGGTTAAACAACACTTCCCTAATGCGTATATCCCGCTGTTGGCTATAGATGAGTAGGCAGTACTTGTGCTTCGATTGGTGAAGACCCTAGCGGCTAAATCACGCCTATTCAATGTCCGATAAAAATGGCGGATAACTGAGAGATGGCTATGCTTTTTAAAAGAAAATTAACGTAATCATAAAAATAACGACGTCTAACTTTTTAAGGCGAAAAATAAGAAAGGACAACAATACTCATGAATGTGAATTATTCAGCGACAGTGGTCAGTGCAGTGATGCTGCTATTTTATCAATCTGTCAGTGCTGAACCTGCTAAAACGAGTATCGAAGAGAAGGGAAACATCTATCAGTTTGCTAACCAGTGCTACCTGATTAATTCGTCCGAGAGTGTCAGTTATCTCTCTAAGGAAGATGACGGCTATGCCTTTTCTGAAAATGAGAATTCTGCGGTTAAGTTCTACATGCGTCCTGCTGCCCTCGGTGTTTACTTGCTTTTTAATCAAAACAAGCAGTACCTGATCGCTGAAGGCGAGCACTTAAATTTTGTTAGCAATCTCGAATCAGAAATGACCCTGAACATTCCAGAAAAAAACTATCTAATAACGCTGGCAGAATGGGAGCTACAAGCGGACGAAAATACTAATGGATTCCATTTAAAAAATATAAAAGAGAATACATGGCTAGCGAAAGAAGGTTTGAATAAAAACGTTAGTTTTGCCGTATCCATTAACTTCAAGCCAACAAGCGGGTGTGCCCGTTTTCCTGAGTCTGAGTTAGGTGCAGTAGGAGCCGTCACGAAAACTCAACATGACAACGGTATGCTTTGGGGCTTTGCTGATGCGCATGAACATAGCGGCGCAAATCATGGCTTTGGCGGGAAAATTTTTCATGGTGCTAGTTTCCATAAGCTTGGCATTGAACACGCCTTAGCGGATTGCGAAAAACACCACGGGGAAAACGGCTCCAAGGATTTAATGAGCGTTACCTATAAATCGGGTTCTGGAAATGTGGCTCCAGATTCTTTTGGCGCCGACCTGTACAATCATTTGATAAAGGGTGAGCCAGATCACCTTACCGATGGATACCCAAAGCTTAGCGAATGGAACGTTCACGAAGCGCCAACTCACCAGAGCTTATACTACAAATGGATAGAGCGTGCTTACCTAGGCGGTATGCGAGTCATGGTTGAGTACATGGAGTCGACAGAGGTCGTTTGCGAGGCCTATAAAACATTATTGCCCGGAGATAGCGAATCACAAAGTTGCAATGAAATGGAGCATGTTGACCATCAGCTGATAAAAGTAAGAGAGTTGCAGGATTATGTGGACGCACAACACGGCGGCCCAGGCAAAGGCTGGTTTCAAATTGTGTATTCTGCTGAAGAAGCACGTGAAGTTGTAAGAGCGGGTAAGCTAGCAGTCGTCCTAGGCATAGAAATCGAAAATCCTTTCAATTGCTTTGTTGATGAAAGAGATGGGTTTAAAACGTGTGATGATGCACTGGTGCGTGAACGTTTAAACAGTTATTACGACAAAGGTGTAAGAGCACTCTTTCCTTCACACAAATTTGTAAACGCATTTTCAAGCGGTGACGGCAATGCAGGAATCTTAGAATTAGGGGACTATCTTAACACGGGTCGGTGGCGCGATTACGTTTCCTGCGAAGAGGTGCCCGGAAAATATTGGATGAAAGCTCACGGAGAGGGAGAGCAAACAAGTATATTCTCTAAACTTGTCGATATTCCGGGGATAAAGATACTTAACGGGCTCCTTTCTGACAGCAAAGATCCGGCTAAACAAGCACTACCAGTTTATCCAGAAGCAGCATCACATTGCCAAAGAACTGGATTTACGCCACTTGGCATGAGCCTAATTGAAGAGATGATGTCACTCGGCATGATTATTGATTTAGGACATACACCTAAAGCATCACTGAACGACATTATTCCTGTACTAGTCGCCAATAACTACCCCGCGGTGCATACTCACGGCGGCGATCAGACAGCTGTTAATCTCATCAATGGGCTAGCGTCTAGAGGCTTTGGAAGCGCATGTAGAGACGAGGAGGGGGGCTCAGGTCTGCTCGCTAGTTTTAACAGCATTAATGAACAAGTAGACCCAGAAACAGGTTTGCCCAGAAAAGGTTTAAGTTACGATTTCAATGGCTTCGCTTCCTACAATAGGCCACGCTATGGTGAGCTTTCAAGATGCGCACAAGAACAAGAGGATCCATTGACGTATCCTTTCACCTCTTTCGCTGGTGACATTGTTTTTGAGAAATTACAAACCGGTGAACAGGTATTCGACTTTAATCAATTTGGGTTAGCAAATATTGGCTTATATCCTGACCTGATTGAAGAGGCGCGGCGCGGCGGCGCAAGTGAAGAAAGTATGAATTCATTGTTTAAGACAGCTGAGGCCTATATTCGTATTTGGGAACGGGCTGAGCAGTGGCGATAAGAGGCTATCAGACCTAAGAGGCAGGCAGTGAGTCAATGGCGTGACTGAAACGACCCAAAGGCGTTGTCAAGATCGACCGCTAGCGTTGCATCGGCTTTGATGGGTTTGTCAGCGCCACCCTATACGGCAGTCCAATTCCTTCGTGTCAGACAGCGGAAGGTTTGCGGCGCTCCAGCCAATTATCGAAGCGCACCAACAGTGGTGGAAGGAAAAGTAAGTCCAGCAAGAGTGCGACGATAATAATCGGCGTGAGTAACAGCGCAACATTCTGATAATAAAACGTGTTCGATAGAACCAGAATAAAGGTTCCGACTGCCAGCGATAGTGTGGTGATGGTGATCGCCGACCCTGCCTTATCTAGAGAGTACTGCACTGCTGCTTCGGGCGACTCGCCGTCGCGCCGTGCGACAATATATTTACTCAAAACGTGGACAGAATCATCCACTACCAGACCAATACTGATCGAAAATAACATCAGAATGTACGGACTCAACTCGCCAACGAGAAAGCCCCAGATACCAAACACAATCGTCGCAGGAAACAGGTTGGGTATGATGCTGAGTAAGCCGTAGCGCACACTTTTTAGGCCAACCAGTAATGTCGCTGTGATCAACAGAAAGCTGACGGTGAAGCCTTCCATCAGTTGCAGAGAAATCGTTTTATTCAAACGCGCATACAAAATGCTGTTGTCGCCGTGTAGAACGTCATACGCCGGATCCATATTCAGGGTAATCCAGTCCTCAATCTGTTCACTGAAGTCGAGTAGCTGTACATTGGAAAGATTTGAGGTGCCGACTACCAGCCGGATGGCAGAGTAGTCGGCATTAAAAATGGGTTCCAGTTGCGGCTCGATTTCCTGCACAAGCTGATAGCCTACCAAGTAATCGATGATCTGCAAATTATCTTCCGGCAAAACTTCCCAAGCGGGGTCATTATCGTTCTCGGCCATGTTGCGGTTTTTAAGGAAGCCGGTGTAGCTGGTAACAAAACTGGTTTGCGGCTGTTCTTCGAGCCAAAGACTAAACTCTTCAATTTTGCGCAGGAACTCAGGTTCGGTAATGCCGTAGTACTTTCCGCTATCGATGCTGTAGACCAGGCTTTGGTCATTACCGATTTTTTCAGCGAGCGCTGATATGACCGTGTGGAAATCCGAATCTTTATCGATAAAGCTGAAGCGGTCAAAGTCCACCTTATTGAGTGGCAGCATCGCAAATGTAACCGCGATCAGCGTCAGGCTACCCCAGAAAAGCGGTGTGCCATGGTTAGCCACCAGGTTCGCGACAAAGTTAATAAAGCCCTTTACGCCTAGAGGCTTAGGTACTTTTTTGACGGGTAGCAATAGGATAAGCGCGGGCAATAAGGTAAACGTCACAAGGAAAGCCCATACGACACCGATGGCGACAACATTGCCAAACCCGTAGATGCCGGGGGATGCACAGTAGTTGAGGCTAAGAAACCCCATCGCCGTCGTCACTGTCGCCAGTGTCACGGGTTGTATATTGACACGCAGGCTCTCGCGTAGGGCTTCGAACTTACTGAGTGATTTGTGCAAGCCCTGTAAATATACCGACACAAGGTGGATGGAATCGGCCATGGCGATCATAAATACCACCAGCGGCCCCATATTGGATATCTGGTTGAAGGGCACTTGCGCCCAGCCGACGGCGCCGACGGTCAAGCCAACTGACATCACAGATACGGCTGCGATCGCCAGCGCAAACGACAGAGAGCCAAGGCAGAAGTACATCAAGCCGAGGACGGTGAGCATGACGATCGGGAAGAGATACTTTGAATCTTTGACTTGAGCGTTGTAGTTATCGTACTCAAAGAGAATGCGGCCGAGGACATAAATGTTCTGATCAGGATACTGCTCGCGGAGTGAATCTCGTAGGTCGACGACTGTTTTCGCAATCCGCAGTTGTGTTTCTTGCTCCTCGGAGGTGGCCTGAAACTTGATCACAGCCAAAGCCATATCACCCTCGGGCGACAGCATACTTTGCGTCAGGTCCTCGTCTTTGAGGGCAATCTCGCGAATTTTTACCAGATCCTGCGCCGTGAGTTCATCGAGTTCTGGCAGCAGGTAGTCGCGGCGGTGAATATCTGCATCCACGGCATCGAGGCGGTGATTGATAAGAGATGCTACCGAAACGGCTGATTCCACATCGGTATAGCGGTCGGTGAGATCCTGCATCGCCTTCAGCATGTCCATATTGAACACATCGCCCTCGGGAGACATGAAGGCAAAGAGAACGGATGTGCTAGGCGGGAAGTCCTTGTTGACCTGGGCGACTTCCAATCGATAGGGGTCATCTTCACTGAGAATAGAATCATCGCTGCTATCAATTGTCGTTTTCAGCGCGCCCAGCGAGATAGCGCCACCCAGCACGATAGCGAGGGCCGCGAGCATGTAACGCTGCGACAGGAGGAAATTGATCAAACGTGCCATGGAATCGCCAATAGATCTGAGAGCGTGTTTATACCATATTCTAGGTGAGATTAACCTGCGAGATTTACATGCCAACCCCTCACAATAAGCTCATGCTTCGGCCGCCAGAGCGCATCGCGCCGAGGCCTAGACGATGGGCTATGCATAAGGCCGAGAGCAGTAGGGTGCCATCCGAGCGATCGGTAGTGAATTTGGTCCTCAACTCGCCCAAAAACTCGACTTTGCTCAGCAATTTGATTTGTGGTTTTATAGCAGGCTAAGCATGATGACGTTACTAATTCGCCCCGCTGCGCTGCGCAGGTGAGGGGCACCAGGAGATACCGATGAAGTTTTACTGTCTGCTACTGCTTTTGCTCGCTACCAGCCTCTCTGCCACACTCTATGGCGCCGTGCAACCTGCCAAAATCGGCGATTTCGCGCTGCTCGATCACCAAGGCAAGTTTCATCAACTGAGCTGGTACGACGACCAAAAGGCAGTAGTGATTTTCATACAGGGCAATGGTTGTCCTATCGCGCGCAACGGGGCGCTTACCCTAGAGACTATCCGCGACGATTTCGCCGGTCAGGGTGTGGAATTTTTCATGCTCAATCCACAGCTACAGGACGACCGCGACAGTATCGCTGATGAGGCTGCTGAGTTTAACTATGCTTTTCCCATCCTTATCGATGAGTCTCAGTTGGTGGCAGAATCCCTCGGGGTGGATCGTACCTCAGAGGTGTTTGTGGTTGATCCGAAGACATTGCAGGTGTTGTATCGTGGCCCCATTGATGATCGCCTCGGCTATGAGGCACAAAAGTCCGAAGCGCAAAACCACTATCTGCGCGATGCGCTGACTGCGGTATTGTCTGGCACTGCAGTGGCGCAGGGTACACCGGAAGCTCCAGGCTGTTTGATCAACTTTCCTGCGCGCGACAAGTACCAGAACACCACTATTTCCTACGCGGATGATATCGCGCCCATACTGATGGAAAACTGTGTGTCCTGCCACCATGACGGCGGCATTGGCCCGTGGTCGATGAATGATCATAAGATGGTGCAAGGTTGGTCGCGCATGATGAAAGAGGTCTTAATGACTCGCCGCATGCCACCAGGACAAATTGATACGCATGTGGGAAAATCTATTAAGGACGTCGTCGAAATCACTCCACAAGAGCTGCAAATGCTGGTGTATTGGATTGATGCTGGCGCACCCATGGGCGAAGGCGAAAAGGATCCCTTACCCGAACTCACCTTCAGCGATTCTCTGTTCGCGCTTGGCGAGCCAGACCTGATCTATAACGTTCCGGCGCAGTCTATTCCGGCAACGGGGCTTGTCGACTATCGCTACATTCCGGTAGCGTTGAATCTTGATGAAGATGTCTGGATCGAGGCCATCGAATTCGCACCGGGTGACCGTAAAGTACTGCATCACGTCATCGCCTATCTCCAGAGCCCTGCCGATAAATCAGCGGGTGGCCGCGATGAGGGTGATGGCCGTGACGATAGCATCGGTGGTTTCGCACCGGGCCGCCAGGCTGATGTTTTTCGCGACGAGAGCGGCCGCCTGATACCCAAAGGCTCAAACCTGTTACTGCAAATGCACTACACAACATCGGGTAAAGAGACCGTTGACGCAACAACGGTGGGTATCTATCTGCATGACAAGCCACCACAGTATGTGATGTCTGGTGGGGTGGCCGGGCAACGTAGGTTTATGGTGCCGCCCCATGCTAAGGAGCACAAACTTGAAGGAGAAATGCTCATCGAACGTGATGCGTATCTTTACGGTATGACGCCGCACATGCATTTTCGCGGCAGATACATGAGTTACAGTGCCGAATATCCTGACGGCACTTCGGAGCTGCTGTTGTCAGTGCCTAAGTACAATTTTAACTGGCAGTTCAGTTATGATCTGGAGGAGCCCCTGCTGCTGCCAGCTGGCACTCGACTAGTAGCGCATGGAGCGATGGATAACTCTGCGCAAAACCCGTTCAACCCCAACCCTGAAGTGCCGGTTGTTTTCGGTCTGCAAACCAAGCACGAAATGTTTTTCGGCTTTAATACTTTACGATATGTGGGTGACACCCCTGACAGCCGTGGCGCCAACAAGATATCCAAGAAAGACACAGCTTCTGGTTCATAGTGGGCTGGCGGTTGTGTGACGTAGCATTCGTTAGCACCAAACGCCACTCATTAAGAAACACTTCGGTTAATGTTAAATGAACGCAGAGAGTTTGCATTGCGAGGTTTCTAAACCTCGAAAAATTGGTGCCGCATGACGCGATCCAGGTTTTCAAGCGTAGAACGGGTCGTTGAAAAAGTCTGTTTACTGCCCTAAATGAGCTGACGACCGTTACTTATCGGTGTATATATAGGTTTGCTATAACTTACAGGGAGTGGCATCCGTGGTATATCTGGCTAAGCGTGTTCGAATATCAAGATCAGTAGTGCCGTTAGTGTCGATCTTGTTTTTGGCAATGGGATGCAGCGACGGGGATAATAATTCGACATTTGAGGTTGTAAAACCGCAATCGCCTAACCCCATTGTGGAGGAGGTCACCGTCCAAGGTGGCGGCCCCGAATGCTGTGAGATACTTGGGGGAGTAGTCGATCTTAGAGACCAGAATTATATCCCGGGATGGTGTGCGGTCGGTGCAGAAAGCAGACGCTGCAGAGTATCGAACCCGCACAGTGGTGAGACGGCCTATTGATCCTGAGAAATTTAATGGCACAGTGGTAGTGGAATGGTTCAATGTGTCAGGGGGTTTAGACGCTGCCCCTGATTTTCTGGCGCTGCACACAGAGTTCGAGCGAGAAGGCTATGCTTGGGTGGGTGTGTCGGCACAATCTGGAGGGGTTGAGGGCGGAGGAGGTGCTTTCGATATCTCGTTAAAGGTTGTCGATTCAGTGCGCTACGGGACGTTGAACCACCCTGGAGACAGCTTTTCCTGAGATATTTTTTCACCGGCAGCCCAAGCAGTGTTAAGACTGCAGGGTATCGATCCGCTCGAGGGCCTCAGTGTCGAGCGTATACCGGCTGTGGGTCAACCCCAGTCGGCGTTCAGGCTTGGTGACTGATTTTAATGCGGTCAACCCTACGATAGATCTCTTCGACGGTTTTGTCATTCACAGTCGTGGTGGATCAGCATCCGGTCTCTCGTAAGAGCCGCAGGCGGAAGTGTCTGCGCCTGCAGTGGTTTTTATTCGTACCGACACAGCAGATCCTGTCTACACTCCAGAGCGAGACCGATGTTTTCCAACTCAATTCTGTCGCTTCAAGGCAGAGCGACTCCCTCAATTTTCGTATTTGGGAGGTGAGTGGCAGTTCTCACTCGGATCTGTACACGACACTGAAGGCACCTCTAGACACCGGTGTCACCCCCAGAAATAGCCGATATAATTTCAGAGGCAGAAGTTCGCCCGCCGTTCATAACCTGTAGCATTGCTGCCAACGACGGACCGATGCATTTTGGGGCCAAAGCGGCTGTTCACGCACTTGATCGTTGAGTGCGTGACGGCGAGCCAGCGCCATCGGCACCTTTTCTGTCTATCAATGAGGCAAAAAGTAGTTTTATTTATGACGCAGTAGGGAATAGTGAAGGTGGGGTTAGAAGCCCTCACGTAGAGGCTCCGGTAGCAATACTTCATGGAGAGGGGCAGTCCCTTGGAGACAGTTTCTGCAATCTATTTGGCACCACAGAACTCTTTGATAGTGCCCAGATGGCCATCCTGTACCCCGACAAACAGGCCTATATTGACGCAATGGATATGGCGAGTCAGCAAGCAGTGTCTAAAGGGTTTCTGCGACCGAGGGATGCAGAGCTTATTAAAGCTCGAGCCCGCACCTCGCCCGCAGCCGTACCTTGAAACAGGAGCATAGAAGTGTGGGATACTGGACGAATAATGCACGGTGTTTTGACGATACTGACGCGTTAGTAGCTTGTAATGGGGAAGTCCGGTGACGACCACAGACAAGCGCCACCGATTCCCGCCCGACCTCAGGAGCTATACCCGTTGCCCAGCCTATGCAAAGGTAGTGCTCAAAGTTGCGAATTACCGGACATTTTTTGGGCGGCTTCCAAACCTCCGGCATTGGTGACGTTGCTGTAGTCTAGAGCCTCCAGCCGATTTTTTGCCATCTCAGCTCGACCACCGACAGCACAGTAAAGATAAATAGGCGCATCTTTGCTCAGTTGCAGTTGGGCAACACCGGCCACAATGCCATCGAATGGGATCAGGATTGCCTGTTGTAGGTGGCCGCTGGCGTATTCAGTTGGTGAGCGCACGTCTATCCAAATGGCATCGGCAGGCACTTCTGCCCACGCTGAGGGTGCGCTGTAACACATGACCCATACCAGCCAGCACAGTCCAGATGTCTTGAACATGGCAACTCCTCCAGTGGATGTTATTGAGCATAGCTTAACACTGCTAGGGCTACTAGGGCTGCTAGGGGGTTATGCCCCTTGTCCGCAGACGAGAGATCTTGAGGCTAAGAGCAGGGCGATGGCTTGAGACTGGGTCATGGGAACTCAAGGCTTTAGCGCGTCAAAACCCTGTGGAGCCGTACTCAGCAATAATCGCGTTATCAATAGCCATTTGCTCAGCGTCTGCGTCCACTTCGCTGCAGTGACCCTCGTCCCAGTTAGCGTATCCCGCGTAATCGGTATCACCTACTTTGGTCAGCGAATCCCACACGAGTAAGCAAAGCTCTATGTTCGATAATAGGGTTGAACGTTTTGCCTCGTCGAGAATGCTTGCCATTGTCGCGCGATCGCTCGATATGCGGAGCGCATCGCCAACATCTAGGTGCACGAAATCTCGATCCGCTGCAGAAAAATTTGGCCAGTCTATTGGCATCTGTGGCGAACCTGTTCTAGCAAATTCGGCCCACGCGGACATCATCAGCTCTTGCATCTGGTTTCGCGACTCACCTTCGGGATAAACATAGCTTGATATCGGTCCGTAGGTGTAGTTTCCCGTTACAAAAGCGATGTCTATGGCGTGCGCCGCCCCAATAAGATGAGGAAAGTCAGCAAAAAATGAGTTTTCCTGATCATCCCAATCAAAGCGATAGGCATAGAGGTCTGGATATCCCGCGGCTTCCATCGCAATCAGAGGCTCGTCGACCCCTCGTAGTTTCCACGCTTCGGAGCGTATTCGCGCCCAAAACGCGTAAAGCCCCGGATCTCTCAGGCTAATGCGAGGCGGTAGCCAGCGGGTCAGCATATAATCGGCATTGACGAAGTAGCGATGCCTACTCATCCACAGGGTAACTTCGTCTCGGTTGGCACCCGCAATCACCGGCACATCTTTGGCATTCTTGCTGTCCGCCAGAGCAGCCAGCATGCCCTTCTTGGAGATAACGATACCATCGGCGGTCGTCAGCGGGACATCCCCCTGATCGTCCAGCTCTAGGTAGTATTCCATTAATGTCTTGCCAGCCACATCATAGGCAGACTTTGTGGACACATCAGCAAGCACGCCTGCGTCTACCATGGATGCGAACAATTGCGAGCTAGAGCGCCTTATCCTGGGGTAGTCGTCGTCGGCATTGATTGCCTCTTCTACGGTGTTAGTTTTCAGGTAGCCTGATTGCGAAATAGCCTTGTGGAACAGGCCGTCGCTTAACGGACTGGCGAGCAGTGCGAACACATTGTGGCCACCGGCTGACTCACCGAATAGAGTAACGCTGTTGGGATTACCGCCAAACTTACCGATATTTTGTTGCACCCAGCTTAGTGCCTGAATGATATCCAGCGTACCGAAGTTCGAACTGCGGTCTAGGCCTTCAGCCTGCTTTTGCACCACCGGATGACTGAACCAGCCGAACGGTCCTAGGCGGTAATTGATCGCAACAACAATGACCTGCTGCGATTCCACCAGGGTAGAAAAATCATAATAGCCCTTGAAGCCTGAGGTGTTGCCACCTCCGTGAATCCAAAACATTACGGGTAACGGTTTGGCTGCGCTACTGCTGACCGGTGTTGTGATATCGAGATACAGACAATCTTCGGTACCCACCACGCCATCACCCGGCACGCCTCCGCCGTCCCAAGCGATCTGTAGGCAGGCGACGTTATCGCGCAGACTGACCTCGTTCAATGGTGTGTTAAGGGCCTTGGGCGCCCGCCAACGCAGTTCGCCAACGGGTGCCTGTGCGTAAGGAATATCTGACCAAAATGCGACGTTTTTTGCGACCTCGGCGGTCACTGCCCCGGAGGTCGTGTTTATCCGCCAAGCTTGGGATGATGTTTCTGGGTCACCTCGGCCAGAACAGGCAGACATCAGTACCAAAATGAGTATGGGGGAAAGACGCTTCATTATCACCTCGGGACTTTCATGCCAACGTTACGGCCGTTAGCTGAAGTATAGGCTGACAGGCTTGAGAACTCTAAACGATAGGGCGCTGTATTCGACGGCTGCGCACCTCGAACAGAGATTTTGCCACTAAGACTTCTCGGCCTTCTCTCTACGCAACTTTAACAGCCATGAGCTTTGATTTTTCTCCGCGTCATAAAATACCGCTACGGTGAAGAAAAACATCAGGATTAATATGATATGTGCCGCTATGCTGATGCCGAAATAGTAAATGCTGCCTAAATACGCGGCCACGGCACCACTCCACATAAAGGCCAAAATGGTCATTATGAACATGCGGCTGGTTGGATCAGGAATGTGTCTAAGCGGATTTTTGCTAGAGTCAAAGATGTATTGGTACGCTTCATAGATACTCAGTCCGATGTGCTTCATAGAGTTATGGTCCTTGTTGATGTAACCTATTGTACGTTGACCGGCTATTATTGGATTGGTTCGAACACGCAGACTGAGTGAAAGTGGTGGTCTGGCATGCAAATAAGGTTAGCTAGACAGAGGATTAGCTATGAATCATCGATACGTGGGTAAGGCCTTCAAGTTGATTCTGTTAGTCGCTTCGCTTTTGTTTTCCTTGCTGCTGGCGTGGGCACTTCAGTCGCGCAGTATGCCTGCTTTGCAAATCTGGCATACCACGAGCCTGAAAAGCGAATTTCACAGTGCAGATGCGACAATTGGCTATGGGCTCGCAGACTACCTAGAACAGGAAGATAGCCTGTTTGCGGAACTGGAGGCAAAAATAGTTCTGCAGATCGAGCCGATTCTGCAGTTGCGCTATGAGCGCTATAAAAGAGGCGGGGTGCAGAATCCAGCATGGCCCTCAAGAAACTGGAATCGGACTTATGAGATGGTTCCAGATGAGATCAAAGGAGGGGCTCTATTATTACACGGCCTCAGTGATTCGCCTTACAGCCTGCGTCGTCTCGCCGAGATTCTGTACCAGCGGGGGTTTTATGTGTTAGCTCTGCGGCTGCCTGGCCATGGCACTATACCGGCTGCCCTCACTGAGGTGCGTTGGGAAGATTGGCGAGCGGCCAGCCGCATCGGTGCCGAACATGTACGAAAACGCATCGGCAGCGTACCACCTTTCTTCGTGGCGGGTTTCTCCAACGGTGGTGCCTTGGCTGTCACCTATGCATTGGATGCGATGGTTAACGAGCAGTTGCCAGAACCTGATCAACTGCTATTATTCTCACCAGAGATTGGTATATCGCCTTTTGCCAGCATTGCCAACTCACAAAAGCTACTGAGTTTCCTGCCGTACTTTGCTAAGTTCAAGTGGTTGTCAATACAGCCTGAATACGACCCCTTTAAATATAACTCATTCCCCAAAAATGCAGCGCAGGAAGCCTGGGAGTTGACCGATTTTCTCGATAAGCGTGTTACTGCTGCGCATTCTGCGGGCCTGCTAAAAACCTTTCCCGGTGTACTGACGTTTCTGTCATGGCAGGATTCAACGGTGCATACGTCAGCGACTATACACAGGCTTTATAGCTATCTAGACAACGATGACAGCGAACTGGTTATTTTTGACGTCAATCGCTTCGATTCGTTGGTGCCCTTTATCCCCGCAGCTAACGCTTCGCCATTGTTAAAACTCAAGGCCGATGCCAACTTGCCCTATCGATTGACGGTGATTACCAATGTGTCGGGTGAATCTGAGGAGATGGCCGAGAAAACGAAGGCGCCACATACCGCCGCGATAGAGGCGCGACCACTGGATCTGATGTGGCCGCAGGATGTGTATTCCCTGTCCCATGTGGCGATTCCGTTCCCGCCGGATGATCCTGTGTATGGCGCCGGCCAGGCAGGTGGGTCAGATTATCGAGGTTTGCCGCTGGGCGCGATGAGTCCGCGAGGCGAGACCCGCCTATTAATTGCGCCCGTGGGCCAGCTTATGCGGTTGCGGCACAATCCGTTCTTCAGCTATATAGAAGCACGTGTTGAGAAAGAAATCAGTGAATCGCTTTATCCCGTTAAATAATGCCGTTAAAGAGCGCTATTTTTGATGCAAGGTGTCTTGCCTCTTTCTAATAAGAGCCCAACGCATTGAGCTCATCGACAGTTATGATGGTGTCACCGATACTGATAAAATCAACGGTGACAAAATTGGCCATAGCCGCGCGAACGGCTTCACATTCGTTAATGCGAGTCACTAGAAAAGGGTTGGAATTGACCTGCTCCGCTGACTCTGGCGAGCCGAAGATACTCGTGAGGAAGTTGTTAAAAATGAATAGATCATGATTGGGATTCCCTCGATTAACGTTGCAGGAAAAATCCTCTGGGGTGACAGCAGCATAGTTAGTTTCAAAGGCATAATCCCAGACATACATCTGCCACGGATAGGATGGGTAAACTGATACGTCTTGGAACACAACGAGACGTGTACCTGCGTCGATCATTTGCCCCAGTGTAGGCCACCCTCCACCATCATGTTGATACGTATATTTTTTGAGACCGGCAGCTTCGAAGGCAGCGGCAGTAATGTCGGCGGTAATATAAGATTCGAAGATTATGGTCACTACCTCGCCAGTGTTTGCATCGAGGAAGTCGGTTATTTCGCGAAGTCCATCTGCAAGGGGTTTGTTCCCGAGGAGACACAGCGCGTGACAAAGAAATGGCTTTTCGGGATCCTCGTCAGGTAGTTGAATTTGGCCATTAAGCGGGTTCGGATCACCAGCCTTCCAGGTATCCAACATTAGCCCTCGGGCTCCCAAAGCCAGTTGACCCGATATATCCAAATACTGGTTGGGACCACCCCAGCGGTCTGTTGAATTGGACATTGCATTATGAGTGGTGGGATAGCGAACCTGATCATAAGGGCGGCTACATAAATATGATTTGCCGTTACATCCGTTCACGGTGATTATTTCGGTCTTACTCGCTGAGATATCGGCATCGTTAGCGGTGATCAGCATCTCATAATCACCGGGTTCAAATGTGGTAGCGTCAATTGTGAACGAGAAGGGTGCTGATGTGTCTATGTCGACCCACTCGTCACCGATCCCATTGGGATAGAGGCGCACGGAAGTCGGGGTTATCGTAGAAACGCTGACGTCAATCGTGAGGGTTGCATCAACTGCCGACCAAGTCGTAGCGGTGGTGATGCTGGGGGAATTCGCGTTTTGTGTAAAGATAGCCGTTAGTGCAGGGGCAGTTTGTCCCCACAATAAATCTACGGTGCTGCTTGGCACACTAAACGCGCAGTCAGGCCATTGGTCACCGCACCCTTTCCATTCAGAAAAAACCCAGCCTTCTTTCGGCAGCGCTGTGTAGGTAACGTTATAATCGCCGATGACATAATTGGCACAAGGCTGATCTTCCCATGAGCAATTATTTTTTCCAGTAGAGGAGATAATATCCCCTTCACCGGCTATCTTCTGCGGATGAGAGCAGGCTGTGACGAGAATCAGTAGTATCAGAGCGAACAGTATTTTCATGAAGCTGCCACTTTTCGGTCAAAGATAGACATACGTAATTTCAACACTCTAACGGATTTTTCCTTGGAATAGTGGGGTTGAGAAACCGATTTTCTATCGATTAGTCTAAATAATGGCACGAAGTACACCTAGCGAGGCGTATTTTGCCCTGATTTCTCCTTTGAGTTATTCGCCTAACGTTAAATGCGGGCCAACCGGCTGACTTGCTGCCTCTAGCTTTATTCGAGAGCACCTCGCAGCAGCGTCACTGAATTCGGCCCGACCTCGATAGTCAGGCGTCCGTCTGTCACGTCCAATTGGTCCAGTGGCTGCGTCATGTAACTCCACAGAGACTCCTCCCACGCGGCGAAGTCGAACCCCGAGATTGCAAAGTCAGCGTCTGGCCATCGGCGGTAGATTTCCGCGAAGGTGTTGCGGTAAGCATCAATGCGATGACGAGTCGCCGGACCTTGCCATCCTGCGGCCTCGATCGTCAGTTGAAAGGTCTCACCCACTTGACCCACCCGGGGCGCAGCGTAAGCGAGCGCCGTTGCTATAGACGCGGCCAGCGTGGGGTTATTAAGGTTAGGGCAGGCATCAAGCAACTGCTGCGCTGTGGTGCCTGCCTGCGCCAGTGCCGCGATTTGCGCCTCTGTGTCTTCGCCCTCTAACACCGTGCAGTCGGCCAGTTGGAGGGCGACATCTTCATTGAAGACCAGCCCGTCAGACAACAGCCCTCGGGTAAATTGCTCGCTGACAGTCTCATCTTGGCCCGCCACGACAATCACCATCTCATCGCCCTCGCGGGAGGCCAGAAGATGGAACGGGAACGCTCCGTCCAACTCGTTGATCACAGCGATCCGTTCTCCCTGTAACTGCGAAAGCATCCAGAAAGAAGTGGCGGTGGGTTTGGGAAGATTATTGACGGTTAGAAGCCCCATGCGGGTCTCCACCATGTCAGTAGCGCCCCAGTCCCACACCTCGAAACAATAAAGGCGATCATGATCTTGCGCCGCCATCGTGGCAGCCAATGCCACTTCCTACGCAGCACCACGATGATCGCAGAGCACGGCTTTTGGATTAACGCCTGTTGGTATGGGCACCTCTCCATCAAGATTTGCGATCGCGCTTAGATCACAAGTGGTTGTAACGTCTGCGCCAGACAGGGCTGCGGCATACTCACCCACATCGATTATGAGGTTTTCATTTGTGCCCCAGGAACGAAACTCCGCCAGGGAGTTTTCAAGCAGGAACCGTTCGGATTTGCTGTAGTTATGGTAGACCAAACAGTCGAAGCTGCTGGGTGTGCCGCCACAGGTATCCTGAATCAGTTTATGAGCGGGACTGTCTAGTGGATTGATGCCACTCTCCCATGACGATATATCCGGCCCACCAATCGTCGTCGGTACAAGAACAGGCGATATCCTGACCGGTGTCGTTTCTTACGTCAGACGTCAAGACGTTCACCTCTCTGAGGATGTGGTAGGGGACAGCGTCAGGGCCAGTGCCATTCGCGACAACACAACCTGAGCAGGAGTTCCTCAAGAACGCGGGGGTGCCCATTAGTGACCAGAACATCGAAAAGCCTCGCGAGTGAAGCTCCGCTATTCGCTGCGGTGCGTGATCTCTTGCTCAAGAGCAAACCGGCCGAATTGAACTTTGTCCCAGTATCGGATAGCGCCGGGCGTACACGTCAACGGGTCCCTACACATGAGTTGTGTGATACGGTCAATGTCTGCGGCGTCATTTAATTGTTTGCCCGCGTCGAGATTTACGCTGCGAAAAAGTTCACCGAACGGTTTCGATGCTACATTATCGACGTTGAGCGTGACGAGGCGAGCGCTTTGTGTGAAAACAGCGGTCAATGCAGGAGCGGTTTCTCCCCGCAATAAATCTACGGTGTTGCTTGGCACGCTAAACGAGCAGTCAGGCCATTGCTTGCCACACCCTTCCCATTCAAAAAAAATCCAGCCTGCTCTCGGCATCGCCCCATACTCCACTGGCGCAGCATAGCCATTGATTGATAAAACTCGCGGTAGCGACGATCTAGGCGCATCTCCATTTCGATTAGGCGGCCCAAATGTGCCAGCCTGTAACGATAGCCCTCAGCGAGATTTCGAGCAGTGGGTTCGTGCGGAAACGCCTCAGGGTCGGTGACGCTGTGTTTTGCCTCCTGCAAGCCTTAGATAAGTTTTTCCCAGCTGGCATCCAGCTGTTCAGTGGCAATAGCGCTATGGATAGCCAGCACAAGTACTAACGTGGGTGAAATTTTAATGATAATCTCTCATCTCTTCGTTGGGGGCACAGTCTCTTGGATATTGCGTGTAGCGAAGATCAGGCGGCTTATAGATGGACACTAAATGCAATGGTATTCTAGATAATACCAATGTGCTGTAAAAATGCTGCCGAGATTGCGAAAAATTTGTTAACGTTAGCATTTATAGCTTAGTTATTTGTTTAAAAAGCGTCGGCCACATATACGTTAATAATTATAAAAACGAATGATCCGAGGGTTACACCATGAATACGTTTGAACTGCGCATTATTCCTAGTGTATTACTTTCATGTATCGTGACATCAACCGTACTTATTCCGACCGCGCTTGCCGCTGGAGGGTCGGCCCTAGAAGAAGTGATAGTGACGGCCCGCAAGCGCGAAGAATCACTGCAGGATACCCCGTTAGCAGTCTCTGCGTTTACCGGGGCGGCACTGCTGGAAGCGGGTGTTTCCAACCTTGCCGATATTACTGAACTGGTGCCAAACCTGCAGATCAGTCGCCCCGCTAGAGACGCGAATATCTATATTCGTGGCGTGGGCCCGACCCGCGGTGCCACTAATGTGACAGAGCTTAGCGTAGGGGTTTACCTTGACCAGGTATTCTTACTGAAGCCCCAGGGTCAATTGTTGGATCTTGCCGCCATTGAGTCAGTGCAGGTTCTGCGCGGGCCGCAGGGTACGTTGTTTGGTAAAAACACTACCGGAGGCGCGCTACTGGTCACGACGGTAAAGCCGTCGGATGAGTTCGGCGGATTCGGACAGGTTACCGTTGGCAATTTGAGCCAGTTAAGTGTGCGGGGCTCTGTGGATATACCCATCAGTGACAGCTTGATGAGCAAGTTGACGGTTACCAGCGTCCAGGCCGATGGTGGCTGGAATGACCCTGGCGATGGCACGGACCTGAATAACGATGATAGGCAAGGCGTCTTCGGACAATTACTGTGGCTGCCTTCGGATGATGTCACTGTCGATTTTGGACTTTTCCACAATCGTATTCGGGAAAATTTGCTCGCCAATGGCAACTGCGTGGTGACGAATCCCGAGGCGGTAGTGCAGGCCGAGGGACTGATTACGCCGGTCAGCGGCTTTAAGGGAATTGCAGACTATTGTGAAGAAGCGAGTGATTCGGTATCGCCGTACTATCCTCCACAACGAAAATTCACAGTCGACGCGAGCCTAGCCTCTATCAATGTCGCCTGGGAAATCAATGAGAATACCAGCTTACGCAGTATTACGGCTTGGGTTTATCAGGAAACTCCTAGTTTTGTTGTGACCAACAGCTTTGTTGGACAGCCTAGTGGACAGGCATCGTTAAAAGATGGTGATTCGACTCAGACAAGTCAGGAATTTCAGTTAAATGGCGATTTACTTGACGATTCGCTGCATTACACGGCCGGTTTTTACTATATGAACGACGAAACTGATACCGGTAATCTAGCGAACTGGAATGGCGTCAACGGAGTATGGGGAGCGATTGGGCAGACTCCACCAGGACAAGTCGCCGCTCTGTCTAATTATTCTGAGTCTGGCCAGACAAACAAAAATGATTCTTATTCTGTTTATACTCAGTGGAGCTGGGATTTTACGGAGCAACTTGAGCTAACGGCGGGGTTGCGTTACGGCTATGAAGAGCGAGACGTTAAGACACGCCGGCAAGATTCACTTCCGCCTTGGGAAGCCTATGCCAATGTGCCTGGTACGTTGATTATACCGGGGCTGGCAGCGCTAATGCCCAACGATGTGTTTTTCAATAGCGCATTGGATGTACTCCCTTTGCCGTTAGACGAGATGGAAAATCTTCAGGCTAATAAGAATTTTGATAGTCTTACGCCCATGGCCAGTATTGGTTATAACCTCCCAGATACTATGTTGAGCGACAACATTAATGGGCTTTTATTTTACGTTAGTTACACTAAGGGCTATAAAGCGGGAGGTTTCTCCGACTTCTCCACCGGCGAACTGTTTCCGTTTGATGAGGAGGAGATTTACAGTACCGAAGTGGGCGCGAAGTTAGATGCTTGGGATAATCGTTTGCGCGTAAACGCGGCGCTGTTCAGCATGGACTATAGCAATATGCAGCTGTTTGTCGCGCGTCCCGATCCCGATCCAAATGCTATCGGTAGTTTTCAGGGCGTGGTCAATGCGGGCGAGTCGGAGATTAAGGGAGCAGAGCTTGAGGTGACAGCGCTGCCGACTGAAAATTGGCTGATCAACTTCTCCGCTAGTTATGCAGATGGTGTGTTCAAGGAGTTCCAAGACTTTACCTTCGAGGATGGCGAGGTTGTTGGAGTGGATCGCTCGGACGAGGATCTTCCTTCGCTACCGGAGTTGACCTTCAACCTAGGTATTCAATATGACTGGGACACGAGTTTTGGCAGTTGGACAGCCCGCGCAGATGCTTACTACCGTGACGAGTTATACTGGGGTTTCGATGCGCTGAGTTGGAGTATTCCACTGGCGAGAGAGTCTGCTACTACAGACAGTTTCACGGTGTTTAACGCGCGCCTGAGTTGGCAGGTCAGTGATGAACTCATGATAACGGCATGGGGCAAGAATCTTGCCGACAAAACTTACTATGATGGCGGGGTAGGGGAGGCACAAAATCTTGGTATTGCCAATAAATCGTTTGCGCCACCGCGCCTTTACGGTATCGATGTGCGTTACGCATTTTGATGCGATCACTCGCAGGGATTAATGTTGCTAGTGTGATGGCGATCTGAGGCAATGGTTAAAAGCGCCTGAGTCGTGACTGACCGCATCAATCGACTTGGGTCGTTCTATGGATTTTTTTAAATTATTATAGTTATAGTTATAGTTATAGTTAGAGGTCTAGCCAAAATTCTGCGGTCGGGGTCTGTCTGTGAATAGAAAAAGCGCGCAAGTAGACTCCAGATGCTGTGATATCCAGCTCGATAAAACCTTCTTTGGAATGCGCAAAGCGAGTACTGTCGTTATGCCAAATGCCGCTCACCTTGTTGCTATTGCCTGCGCCGCTAACCAACAAATAGCTGGCGCTGGTGCCCTCTGATGGCTGCATCAATTGCAGGCTATGTTCATGGCCGGCAGCGTGTATTACGCGGTCATATTGACGCATTACCCGATTCTGCGCTTGGACCATCTGCTGATAATTAGGGTCCTGGGTATCCTGCGAAGCTGCGTCTGGAAAAATTTGGTACAAAATATTCATGATTAGCCAATAGCGAAAATCGCTGAGGTATCCGCCATGCGGCCCTTCAGTCACCAGAGGATGATGCTGAGCCACGATGATGAGATTCTCTGGGTGCTGTTCTCGAATAAGCGCGAATTTTCCGGCCATTGCAGCTTCGGATTTGTGCTGTTCGTCACCCGTTAGCCACCACTGGGAATCAACAAACACGATGCTCACCCCGGGAAAGTCTAGCGACTGTGGCAGCGGTAACCCTGCGCTTTCACGGGGTTCAAAAAAGACCTTGGTATTGTGTTCGCGGCCGAACTGCTCGATATAGAGGGCCTGGCTGTCCACCTCTGTGGCGTACCAATCGTGATTTCCCGGGACTAGGTAAAGGCTGGCGCCGGAAACCTCGGCAACGTTAAGCTGCGCATCCAGATAGCTGATAGATTCTAGCTGATCGTCCGTCCACTCCTGCTGGCCAGCTTCTTTGCGGGGGAAGCCCTCGTAGTAAATGTTATCACCAAGGGCGATGACAATAGTCTGTTCCGGTAGCATGCTGGCGCGAGCAGCGACCTTGGCCATGCTGGGCTGCCACGGGTCAATCGAAGAGTGCCCTGCATCACCATATAGAAGCACGCGTTGTACCACGTCGTCAGCGCTCGGCGGAGGTGCTTGCGATTCCTCGCTTAGAGCGAGGTAGGGCTCCATGTGGGCGGGTTTTACCTGCGGGTTGATATAGAACAGTCCGATCAGAACAGCGAAGACGGTTAGAACAGACAATAATATTTTCTTCATAGGTGTTCCTCCAAGCTGCTGTTTTTTGGATTATCTGCTATGCGCTTACAGCATGACCCTATTTTTTTAAATTCTTTCAAGACGTAACGGCAAATCATCCATGGGTTTTGGCATGGGGATCATCATGAGTTTGGGGTTGTAATCGTCGGGCACACTAAAACGATAACGGAGTAAGAACTGGTGCAGGAAACACTTTACCTGCATGTTGGCAAAATGCAGGCCTATACACTTATGAGCACCGCCGCCAAACGGTGTGAAGGCAAAATTATTGCGTTTGTGTTCAGCACGTTCTGGCGAGAAGCGATCCGGATCAAAACGCTCGGGGTCGGTCCACCATGTCGGGTCACGGTAATTATACAATAGAGGCATATAAATCAGCGTGTTCGGCGGGATAGTGTAGCCCTCAATTTCACATTCACGAATACTCCGCCGCCAGGTCATCGGAATCGACGGGTGCAGACGCTGGGCCTCCAACAGCACATTGTCAAAATCTACCATACTTTCGAGGTCGTCATAATCGAGGCAATCTTTAGACAGGGCCTGTGACTGTTTTCGTAGGCGTTCTTGCCATGGAGGATTTTTCGCCAACTCCATGACGATATTGGTCAATGAGGACGCCGTAGTGTCATGAGCGGCCATCAGCAAGAAATTGATATGATCAACAATTTGTTGGTCGCTAAAGAAACTGCCATCTGGTTGTTTCTCCTTGCTCAGGTAGCTCAAAAAATCGTTGCTTACAGCGGTTTCTCGGCGCAGTGGTATCAGGCTTTCGTAGTGCTGCTTGAGATTGCGTAATGCGCGTTTTGCCTTTGCCCACTTTGTACCGGGAAATTCTTTCTGGATGATGCCCACCATCCCGTCAAACATATCGACAAAGTTGCGGTTAAGTATCTCTATCTCGTCCTTGCTTTCGACCCCAATAAAGATACTGGCGGAGGTCGTTAGCAAACACTGTTTAACATGGGGAAAGAACTTAAAATCATCAACTTCGCTCCATAGTGGAATATGTGCGGCAATGATGTCGTTTATTTGCAGGGTATATTGTCTCATCGGCTCTGCTTTGAACGCAGTCTGGAAAAGCCGACGTTGTGTTTTGTGCTCGTCAAAGTCAATTAATAGAAGGCCGCCAGAGAAGAATCTTCCAATGGTATTTTCAAAGGCTTTTTCGTTTGAAAAGTTTCTATGTGGATCTAGAAAAACCGCTTTAACCACCTCGGGGTTGGCCACAAAAACACCTTTACTGCCGGCTATATTGAGCTTCGCAATGGGACCATATTTGTCCCGGAGTTTGATAGAAAGCCCTCGCAAGTCGCTAAGCACCCACGGCAAATGGCCAATAATGGGTAAGCCGAAAGTGCCTGGTATATGGTCTAGGTCGGTGCAGTTGGGCTGGGTTTTATAGTCGTATCCGGGCGGGAGTGCTTCACTGTTAACTTTCATAGGCCGTTGGCGGTTTCTCAAAATGGCGGTGGTAGGAGTGGTGACTATATTATCTAGAACGCGGGCCTCTCGCCAATGGAAAGAGGTCTTCGGCGGCTATTTTTCTGATAAATTAAGTCGTTTGAACGCAGTTGTCTTGGCCCATTGATAGTCTGGCTTGCCCGAGGGCGAACGTATCACTTTGGCAACCTGCAATACATGTCGTGGCACTTTGTAACCAGCGATTGTCTTGCGGCAGTGATCTTGAATATCCTCGAGACTTGGCAATACCGCACTCTTGCGCAACTCAACTAAGGCGCAGACTGCGGCTCCCCAGCGTTCATCTGGCACCCCAATAACGGTGACATCGAGTATGTCTGGGTGACCTTTTACGGCTGAGTCGACTTCTTCAGAAAATATTTTTTCACCCCCGGAATTAATACACTGGGAGCCACGCCCCAGCATCGTGATCGTACCATCAGTCTCAAATATGGCTGAATCACCACTGAGTGCATACCGCTTTCCATCGGCAGCGGTGACAAAGGTTTCGGCTGTCTTCACTGCATCATTATAATATCCAAGAGGAATAAAGCCCGTGCGGGCGACGACACCCTCCTTCTTGCTGCCCGGCTTTAATACTTCCAGTGTGTCCATGTCGAGAACGGTGGCTCCTTGGCCAGGCTTAACGGTTGGCCCACCCTTCATTGTTTGCCCCTTGGAAGCTATCAAGATGCCCCCTCCGCCAATCTCAGAAGAGCCAATCGAGTCAATAATCATCACGTTGTGAAACGTGTCAAAAAATTCATCTTTAACGACCTGTGAAAACACCACCGCAGAACTGGCCAGCAGGAAAAATGACGAGACATCAATCTCAGTTTCGAACGACTTGTAAGTCTCTATCAGTGGACGCGCCATAGCGTCGCCGGTAATAAACAGGCCATTGATTTTTTCCCTTTCAATCAATTTCCATGTTTCCACTGGATCAAATGTCCTGGACAGGACAACCCGGTGACCTTCAAAGCCGCGGCCTATTACGGCCCACTGGGATGCGCCGTGCATCAGCGGTGCCAGAGGAAACATTGTCATTTGACCGCTTTCGCCTCGCTTTACCACTTCCATCGGGCTGGTGACGACATCGCCCGTGGTCTGGTCAACGCCACCTCCAAGTGCAAAGAAAACATCCTCCTGACGCCACACGACGCCCTTGGGCATTCCAGTAGTGCCTCCGGTATAGATAATGTAATGATCGTCACCGGAGCGCGGGGGAAAATCCCGTTCAGGAGAATTCGCGGCCATTGCCGCCTCATAGTCGGCAATGTAAATGCCATCGCTACTCGCGTTGCTGTGATCTTCAATGACCACTGTATGATGCAGCGCTGGCAGACTGTCGATAACATTTACCACGCGCGGCAGGAACTCTCTGGCTACCACTAGTGCTGTTAGGTCAGCATTAGTGAAAATATAGGCCAGCTCATCTTCGACATAGCGAAAGTTGATGTTGATCCACACTGCGCGAATTTTGAACACAGCCCACAACGTCTCAACCCATTCCATACAGTTGTAGGCATAGATTCCTACGTGATCGCCAGGTTGCACACCCTGGGACTGCAAATGGTGTGCGAGACGGTTGGCCCTCGCCTCCATTTCCTCGAACGTGCATCGTTTATGGTCTGCAACAAGGTATTCACGTTTCGGGTATGTATCTACAGCGAGTTCGAATACATCCGCGAGGTTGTAACTCATTTTTTCCTGCATATTAAACTCTACTCTTAGGTTTACTACAGGTTAAACTGTCTCATCAGGTGAGGCACCATCAAATCGCTGAAATGTGTGTTGTTAGGGTTTCGGAGTTTGGAAAAGTGCACTATCCAGTCGCCTCTTGGGTGCGATTGTAAGATCAATCTGGATTGTAGCCGCAAGAGTACATGTTGGTATGGCACGATAAATTTAATAGATGACGGAGCTTAATGTGCTAAAAGCACTCTTTCTCGATCTCGACGACACACTGTGCGATACCTCCAGTGCGAATGAGCAGGCCATGCGGTTAATGGCAGAATCGCTGCAGGCGCAGTATGGTGACGAGTTCGATGGGCAGGGCTTTTCACGTGCCTATGTTCAGTGCATTTATCGCAACTGGAGCGATAGTCAGCGCGCAGACTATACCCCCATCATAGAGCAGCAGAGTGAAAGCGCGTTTCGTGTGCAGGTGATCCGCGACTTATTAGCGGGGCGGGGTGTGCGGAGCGTGACTGAGGTGGAGGCTCAATCTGTGCAACATAAATTTGACAGAGATCGCCTGCAAGCCTTTGGCTTTTATGCTGGAATAACTGAATTTTTAGCCGAGGCTCGAAAAATTTTTACGCTGGTAGTGATTACGAATGGACCTGAGTATTCGCAGATACCCAAAGTAGAGGCGGTCAATCTGGTGGCGCATGTCGATCACATCATTATTGGTGGACAGGAGCCTGAGCAGAAGCCAGCTCGTTCGATATTCGAAAAAGCCCTTAAGCTTGCCGGTTGCGAGGCGCATGAGGCTATTCACGTAGGTGATAGTTTGGCTGCAGACATTGCTGGAGCCCACAATAGTGGCATCACTTCTGTGTGGATTCAGCACCAACAGCCACTGGATTCTGAGCTTGGCATTAATCCCCACCACACCGTATTACATCCGCGTGAAATACCGGCGCTGATTCGTGAGCTACATCGCGATTAAGCGCGTGAAAGTTTTGCGCGAATATCTTGTTCTACCATGTATAACACCGGTAGCAGCACGAGAGAGACGAGTCCGCCGAATACCACGCCCCAAGCCATGCTCATGACCATCGGGGTGATATAGCTATTTTCGCCCATGATCCCGTAAGCGGTAGGAAACAGACCAACAGCCGTAGTAACTGAGGTGATTAAAATAGGCCTGAAGCGGCGGTGAGCTACGTCTGCTACTTCAGTCACTGATAGCGGAACGCCTCGCACCTTGCGCTCCTCGTTCATGGTATGCAGGAGCACTAGCGAATCATTGACTAATACCCCCACCAGTCCGATTACACCCGTTATTGCCATCATCCCTACGGACAATCCCTGCAAGCTGTAACACAGCACGACACCTACTAGGCCAAAGGGTATGCATACGATAATCAGTAGAGGCTGTGATAGGGAATTGAACAGGATGACCAGCACGGCGAAGATCGACAATAAACAGATAAAAGCCGCGGTTTTTAGGTCTCCTATCGCTTCAGACTGTTCTTCCATTTCGCCCCCTTGATGCAGGCGCAGTTGTGGATAGGTTTCGTTCCACCGTTGCAGCGCAATCCACTGTGCAAGCTCCGTATTAAGCTGCTGCACACTGGTTTGGTCAGAATCGATTTCACCGTACACCGTGACGGTGCGCTTGCCCAAGTAATGTTTGATATCTGCTTCACCCGGGTGCAGCGAAAAACGTGCAATAGCGTTGAGATAAATAGCCTGACCCTCATCATTGACCACGGCTAAGTTCTCTAGTGTTTGTAGTTTCCCTGCTACAGATAAGGGAAGTTGCAAGCGGTAACTCACGCGTTCATCCAACGTCTGTAATTCATCGACTACCAGACCGTCCACGGCGATTCGCATCGCGGTAATCAAGTGCCCCATTGTCAAGCCACGCGCTTTCAGCAGCGCGTGATTGACCTCCAGTTCAATAACATCCTTGCCCGGATTGGAGCTAGTCCAAGTGCTCGTAACAGCAGTATGGCCGCGTAAAAAATCGCCGATGCGGTCTGCCACGTCGTAGCGTTCATCACCGCTGCTGATCACTTCAACCTGAACAGGCTTGCCGGTAACGGGAACGTCGGTCTGCGCCTGCACCACCAGCGACTTAAAACCTGATTGTTGTGCAGCCCAAGCCTGAATGTCTGTGACAACGTCATAGGTATTGGTGCTCCCCGACCGTCGTCCCAAGGGTTCCAGCTGAACTGACACCAGGGCCCACGCGTGGTTGCGCCCCTCGGTAGCGCCATAGAAATCCGTGTCGTGATGACCAATCTGGCTGGTAATGGCGAGTAGGTCTTCGGCGACTACAAACTTGCGAAGGTCCTCTTCCAGTTGCGCCACCCTGGCTACCGTTTCCTCGAAGCGACTGCCCACTGGCAGTTCAACTTTGACATGCACGGTATCGATGTCGATGTCCGGAAATAGACTAAACTTGATCGTGAAGGCACCTAGCGTGATCACAGCGATAAACATGACTAAAAACAGTGTCAGGGTGCGGTAACGATGCCGTAACCAGACATGAATGGTGCGATGATAGAGGGCATGCAAACGATCAAACGCAGGACGCTTTGGATCCTTGAGGCGCAGAGGAACGCCGGCCAGGTGACTGGGCAGTAGGCACAGGCTTTCAAACAGGGAGGCACACAGCAATATGATAACACTGGCAGGAAGAAACCACATAAATTCGCCGCCGATACCGCCCAAAAACAACAGTGGCGCGAATGCCAGCATGGTGGTTAGGGCACTGAAAATAACCGGCTGAGACACCTGCCCGGCGCCCTGAATACTGGCCTCATGACGTTCCATGCCAGCGCTCCGCAGTCGCTGCGTATTTTCGCTGACTACGACGGCGTCGTCTACCAATACGCCCATGATCAGGATAATGGCGGTTAGGCTCATGGCGTTGATGGTGACATCAATGGCCGCCATCAACAGAAAAGACAGACAGACTGCAAATGGAATACCCAGTGCAACCCACAGGGCAAAACGCACTTGCAGGAAGTAACACAACAGTAGTAACACGGAGACCAGTCCCAGCAGCGCGTTGCCACCCAGTACATCCAGCATATTGACCGTCAGCCGCGAGATATCTGCCACCATCACCAACTGCACACCTTGCGGTAGCGACACGGTGTCCACAAATGCGCGCACGTTAGCCGCGGTGTGAAGCTCATCAGCGAGTGTCTTTTTTCGCGCCTGCAAAGCAATACTGAAGCGACCATTGACCCGAGTTTGTATGTCCCAATTCTCGTAGTCACTGACAAATGTCGCCACATCTCGTAGCAATACGGTATTGCCAGGCGCTCCTGAGCGCAACACAACCGTTTCTATCTCACGTGGATCGCGGAACTGGCCAATGGCAATGATATTCTTTTCTGTTATGAATGAGTCGACAGCGCCGCCACTGTCACGGCGGTTGCGTGCGCGAATCGCCGTAATAATGTCCTCGTGACTGATGCCTAATCTAGCCAATTTTGGGGAGTCCAGCATGATGCGCACTTCTGGCCGACGATAACCCCGCTTTTCGACGCTGGCGATACCGTCCACCTCACGCATGCCATCGGCCACATTGCGCGCCACATCACGCAACATCGCCTCGGGTACGTCACCGGTTACGTGCACCTCCATCACTGGCGTAACTAAAGTGGAAAGCTCTTCAATCATAGGCTTTTCTAGCAGATCCTGAGGTAAACGCGCAAAAGCACGGTCCACAGCTTGTTGAATGTCGCGCATGATCTCCTGCTTCTCTGCGGCGTCCAGATCGAGGTTAATGGTGATAACGGACAGGTTTTCCATGCTGTTGGAGTAGATTTTTTTAATGCCTTCTACTTCCAGTAATTCTTCCTCCAGTGGCAGGGTTATGGCGAGCTCAATTTCCTCCGGCCCCGAACCGGCTTTGATGGTGGTGATGTTGACCACGCCCATGTCCACCGCGGGGTTATACTCGTAACGCATGTCGGCGATGGTAAGAAAGCCCATGGCAAATACCATCACCATGATGATGGTGACCACCAATGGTCTATCGACGAACCAGCGAGTAAGTTGCGGCATAACGACTAATCTCCACTCTGGATATTAACGGTCGTACCCTCCAGCAGCTGTCGCTGGCCGCTGGTCACCACTAGATCGCCCGGCGCAACGCCGTCGAGAATGTGTAGCCTGTGGCCAAATCCGGCCGCTAGCAGTGGCTCGCGTAGTCGTGCAATATTTTGTAGTCCGTCTTGCTCCACAATAAACACTACGCGTCGACGATCTCGGTCTACTAGAGCCGACTCGGGTAGCAGTAAGACATCGGGTATGTTGATGCCTTCAAGAACAGCGGTGGCGGTCATGCCGGGTCGCAGGGTGTCGGTTTCATCAGTCAAAATAAGTTTCAGTGGAAAATTGCCTGTATCGGGGTCTGCACTGACACCTACCCACTCTATGCTGCCCCGGAATTCTCTGCCAGCCAGTCCAGAGGCGATGATCCGTGCTTTGCCTCCGGCCCGAATATGACGGATATCGGCTTCGCTGACCCAGGTATGTACACGCAATCCCTGCATCGCCTGCAGGGTAATGAGGCTGGCGCCGACCATTACAGCCTCTCCTACTTCTACGGCTTGTATATCGACAAGACCGGTCGTGGGACTATAAATACGCGTATCAGCGAGTTCGCGCTCAGCCAGCTGCTGGCTGACCAGCGCCTGCTGGTAAGTTGCCGTGGCAGCGTCGACAGTCAGCTGTGCGTTATCAAGCACTTCCTTAGAAATAGTCTCCTGTTCGGAAAGGTTGCGCCGCCGCTGCAGCTTCAGTTGCGCTTCTTCTAGCGCGGCTCGGGTGCGATTGACCTGCTGTTCTGACTGCTGCAGGGCCAACTGACGTTTCTGCGGGTCCAGCTCCAACAGCAACTGTCCCGCTTCAACCGGGTCCCCTTCGTTGACGTGCACTGCCCGCACTGTGCCAGACAGTTCTGCAGCGACATTGACTTCCTCCAGCGCTTCCACGACACCAAAGGTGCGTATGCTGCCCTGCCACACTTGGAAGTTGAGTTCTTGCACCGTAACGTCCACCACCGGTGCAACAGTGGGCGCCTCTGCTGCGGGCGCAGGCTCCTCTGAGCAAGCAGCAAGCACCAGTGATAAGGTGATAAGAAGCAGTGAGCGCAGTGATGCGGACCAGTTATTACCCTGTGCTCGATGGGCATAGCCTTTGAATGTGATTGATCTGATGGTCAACGCTATTTCTCCTGCCTGACAGTTATCTTGTCGCGTCCATATCCTAACGCTTGAGGGAAAAGAATCCACACAATAAAAGTCACCATTGGGCAAGAATATAATAATACCTCTCAAGAGCTTCCGCGCTAGGGTTCTATTGGGAAAGGCTCGGGTGGCGTTTTTTCGCGGATTATCCAGTTCGCAGTGAAGTACTCACAGTTGCACAAGGATGTGTGCAGGTCTTTGTGCTTATCTTCAGCGTTATTCTGGCGCCGGTCGGATACATTTGTCTGTGATTGTTGACCGTTTTAGCCATATATTCGCCGAGTTAGTCGCCATATTATCGTAAGCTGGTTATCTAATTCAAAAAAAGTAGCCCCCAGCTGCTAAACTCAGAATTAAGGATCTCAATGCAATGTACTAGGTTTTAACAGGCCTATTGTTCAACCTCACCCGCAGAAGGTAGAGAACTATGAAAGACTATAAAATTTTCACACTACGCAAAACCGCCCTCGCCGCAGCGTTATCAATAGCGGCCGCGCCGAGTGTGGCCCAACTGGTGCTGGAGGAGGTGGTTGTGACCGCCCAGAAGCGCTCAGAAAATGTACAGGATATTGCTGCTACGGTGAACGTGATCAGCGGCAAGGACATTGAGAAGTATCAGGCATTTGATTTCAGTTCAATTCAGCAACAGACCGCTGGGTTGACGCTTGCCAGCCCCAATGCCCGTAACAACATTATCGCCATGCGCGGGGTCAGCGTGGATCCGGAGTCTGGCACGGCTACCGCGGTGGATACATATTGGAATGATGCGATTGTGCGGCCTGACGTAGCGTTTACGCAGATGTACGATCTGGAACGTATAGAAATCTTGCGCGGTCCCCAGGGTACCCTGCAAGGCCGTACCTCTCCGGCGGGCGCCATTAACATCATTACCAAGCGAGCCGATGTTGACGAAGCCAAAGGCTATATACAACTCTCCGCTGCGGACAACGATGGATTGAATGCCCAGGTCGCCTATGGTGCGCCGCTTATAGAGGGGACGTTGGCTGTTCGCGTTGCCGCTGATTACGACAGAAGCAATGGTCCAAATATTCAGAATCTCACTACCGGCTTCGATGATCAGGAATACGAAACGAAATCTGGCAGGCTGAGTGCAGCATGGAACGTCACCGACACGTTTAACACGCAACTCATCTATCAATACCTCGACCAGGATTTGGACGACCCCAAAGCAATGTCCGGGGTTGACCAGCAAGGTGGTCGTCCCACACTGGTTCCTACTGACCTTAAAGCGCTGGCTCTCACTAATGATACTGCGGAGCTGGATTTTAACGTTGCCAATCTGATCATGGACTGGGAAGTGTTGGATCATGAGGTGACGGGTATTGTTGGCTACACCGACTCCAGTAAAAAGGCGTACACCGCCGCTGACCGGGCAGATTCATTGCGCTACTTCGTGCCGGCTACTACCGCACCTACCTACCAAAACTCGCAAACGGACGTCACGTCGTACTCCTACGAACTAAGGTTAGCCTCTCAGGACAACGACTTCTGGGACTATCTGGTGGGTGTTTACTACCAAGATCAAAACACCGATACGACATTTTACGCCAATTCAGTTCTATTGACGCAACTCCCTGGGGTAGGCTTTAAAACGAAATCGGTACTCCCTGTTAACGCCAACAACTTTGCCATATTCACTTTCAACACCTTGCAATTAACGCAGGATATTCAGTTGGAGGCAGGCCTGCGCTGGACGAAGTATGACGGCTATGCTCAGGCTACCGTGAATTATGGGGGTGCAAATGACCCAGGGCCTCTCCCTTCCAAAGAGGTTGTCAATGACCTCTTTGCATCCAGATTTCCGATTGTAGGTATTTCGAACCCCAACACGAATGCCAATGCGGTCACGGGCTCTTTGAAGCTCCGCTATGAATGGCGTGATGAAGTCTCGCTTTATGCGGCATATAATCGGGGCTATCGGCCAGGTGGTACCTCCATCGTGCCCTCGCCCAACATTGAGTTTTTGCCGGATCCCGATGCCTTCCTCACCTATGACGAGGAAACAAGTGACGCCATAGAATTGGGCGCCAAAAGCACCTTGTGGGACGATCGAGCCACTCTTAATGTAGCCTTGTATTATCAAAAATTCGACGGCTATTTAGGCTTTACGCGCGGTGTTCAAGTGGTTAATGACGCAGGTGAGCCGGTCGATCTTCCCGGCGGCATTGTCTACAACGGCGACGCTAATATCTGGGGAATCGAAGTCGAGGGCAAGGTTTTGCTGAGTGAAAGATGGGATGCCGGCGGCGCGCTAAGTTACAACAAGGGTGAGTGGGATGGTGCCACGCAACCGTGCAATGATCGCGTAGGCAATGAGGTGATTGGTTCTTGTGATATTGATGGCCAGCCCATTGGCGGTGAGCCAGAGTGGTCGTTGTCACTGAACTCGGAATACTTCTATCCATTGAAGTCAACCGAGCTCTATTTCCGCGGCCTGTTCAAGTATACGGATGACCGTCTTAACACGGATGCCTCTGCGGGTATTGGTAATGTCCGCAGTGAATTTAATTCTTACCAGACACTGGATTTATTTACTGGTTTGCGCAGCAACGATTTCGCTTGGGATGTGTCGCTCTGGGTCAAGAACGTCACTGACGAAGATGAGGTTATTTATCAGCAGGGGCCGGACCAATACGATATCGCTCTCAGCGGAGGCTCGTATACCCAAACGAATATCCTTCGTGAGCGCACGTTCGGCATGACCGCCCGCTATAATTTCTAATAGACATTTCGGCGGTTACTCAAAGCGGAGTCCCAGACGGCCGGCGCATTTAGCCCGGCCGTATTTGCAAACCCTCAAACTAAAGAGATCCGCCCAATGAAGGTTATTTTTCTGGTTAGCCTTGCCGTGCTTTTGTCGACTGTAGCGCAGGCTCAGGAGGTTAACATGCCTCCACAAAACCCGCATCTTGCGAATTCTAGCTACTCGATGGGACACGGTAACCCTTCGCAGCAGGATGCGGTTTCTCAGTCGGGCCCGTCCGGCCCTTCACAGACTTTGCGGCCTGATCAGATTGAGTACCAGCACACTGGACCTGCACATTTCGGTGCTGCCACTTCCGGAGTTTACCCCGACGGCAAGCGCGTGTTCTGGAGCAACGGCATTGATCGCATTGTCAAAATTGATTACGACAGCTGGGAAGTGGTGTCCGAGTACTTTTTTCCTGGGGTTGAGGTGTACGATGAGGAACGTGCCAACGAGTCGATCGCTGACTTCAACGCGAATAACAACGGCGTGTTCGCGTTGGTGCGTGCCTTTAGAGAAATGAGCAAACTACGTGACCTGTCCAACATTTATACTGTGCTGGGTGCGGACCATATCTATTACGTGGGCAGTAAGACGGGCTTGATTACCGCCTACGGTGATGCCGACCCCAATGACTCGAGTTCGGCAATCGTCAAGAAAGCTGAGTTTCAGTTGCCGCCCGATTTGACCGGACCGGTTATGGGTTTAAATATGACCTACGACGGCTGGCTGATCGCTGCCACAGAGCACGGGTATATTGCGGCGATAAAGTCTGATTTCAGTGAGGCACACACTGTTCGTTTACACTTTAGTGAGGGCGCTGAGGAAAAGGAAACAGGCGCCACGGGTAAGGGCTGGATTCGTAACGGCTTCGCTATCGATGATGATGGCGGAATCTACATCGCATCACAAGACCATATGCACAAGGTTATTTGGACCGGTGATGGGCTCAGTGTCGATGAGAAAGAGGGCGCATGGACGGCTCGTTATCTGAACAGTTGGGGCCAGGGTACCGGTGCGACGCCATCACTGATGGGCTTTGGAGAGGAAGACCAGTTCGTAGTGATCACCGACGGCGAAAATCTGATGAATGTGGTGTTGTTTTGGCGTAACGATATCCCTACACTCTGGAAGCAGTTAAAAGACGCGCCGGACCGTCGGATAGCAGGTATGTTACCGGCAGATATGGGTGATCACGAACTGGCTGCTCTGCAATCGGAGCAATCTGTCATTGTTAAGGGCTATGGTGCGCTGGTCGTGAATAACACACCGCGCAACATTCCTTGGTATTTGCCGGAGCGGGCCAGCACGCTGATGATCAGCATGGCCGGCAGCAATCCAGAGTATCAGCCCTACGGAGTACAGAAATTTGAGTGGAATCCAGCCCTGCGTCGTTTAGAGAATGGCTGGGTAAACACGGATATTAGCTCGCCTTCTAGTGTGCCAATGGCGAGCATGGGATCCGACAGTGTCTACCTCATCGGCGCGCGCGACAATCAATGGACGCTGGAAGCGCTCGACTGGGCTACCGGAGAACCTGAATTCTATTATGTTATCGGGGGCCAGCGCTACAATGTGCTGTTCTCTGGGACCCTACTGGATGAGGATGGCCGGATTCACTACGGTACTCCTTGGGGCCGTGTTCGGCTTAATACGAAAACCGAACCCTAGCCCTGACGTGGTATGTAAGTGACTGAGGTGAGTATTGTGAATAAAGACCTGACCCTGGAAGTCAATGACGGCATTGGCCTGATTACGTTCAATCGCCCTGAGGCGTTGAACACGTTCAATGCTGCTATACAGGACGGTTTGGGAGAAGCCTACCGTCTTTGCGACGAAGATGATGCGGTGCGAGTGATCGTTATCACGGGTGCTGGTAAAGCGTTTTGTGCGGGGGCTGATCTGAGTGCGGGTGGTGATACCTTTGGTGCCGAAGGGGAGATGGACTTCAGCTCCTGTCCGCTGAGTGTTCAGGCCTGGGATTTGCGTAAGCCGGTGATTGCTGCCGTCAACGGACATGCTCTAGGCGTTGGTCTTGGTATTGCGATGCAGGCCGATATTCGCGTGTTAGCGCATGAGGGGAAGTATGGGTTTTTACAAAATCGTCGCGGCGCGCTAGTGGATTTTGCGATGGAATATTTCCTTCCACGATTAATTGGGTTCGAGCGTGCATTCGAGTTGATTGTAAGAGCACAGAAGTTGAGCGGTGCAGAGGCCTTAGAGTGGGGTTTGGCAAGCCGTGTTGTGCCTGCCGATCAGGTGTTGGACTGTGCGCTTGAAATTGCACGGGATATGGCAGTGAACTGCTCACCGCTGGTAATGGGAATGCATAAGCGTTTGCTGTGGAAGGGCCTAGATATGAAGCGGGATGATCTTGTCGAGTGGGAGACCCGTGCATTGCACGACACATTGTCTCGTCCGGATGCAATGGAGGGTGGTATGGCGTGGTTTGAAAAACGCAGCCCGCAATGGACTTCCAGCGTGCCAAAGGACTGGCCCTCAGATTTAATGGATGGCGAATAAAATAAAAGTCGCTATGTTACTGATGTTCAATCTACTGTGTGCGGCAACTGATTCATTGCGTAGACTTTTCCATTTAGGCGCGCCGGTGTCAGTCATTCTTGAGGCAAAAACCGCCCAGCCACCATTTTGGCGAACAATCATAGGTTAGCCGACCTCTCTCTCCATGTTGTGCATCCAATATTCTTTCAGTTTTTTTGCTTGGGGCCATGCCACGCGCGGGTTCTTCCTGCAACTGGTCCAACGGGATTGGGTAACTCGCCCAGTCCTTAGGAGCACGCCAACCCGGCGGCGCCACTAAATAGCTTCTGGTGCCATTAATGGGATGTAGGGCGCGCCAGTCGTGAATCTTTATTGATAAATCTGCAACAATCTCAGGGTATGTCTGAGCGAGGTTATTGTATTCGTTGGGGTCGTCCTGAATCTTGAACAGATAATTGGTAACCGTCGTTTCCAGTTGGTCCTGATCGATTTCCTGTACCAGCTTCCAGGTATCGTTGAATGCGGTGAGATTGAAGTGCCCGGCGATAGGCGTTTCGGACGCAAAATAGATGAAGTCCTCGCGCGGCATCGCTGTGCCCTTGGCAATTGCTGACCAAAGACTCTGGCCATCAAGCGCCCTTCGATTTTTTGGGATGACACCGCTTGCCTCTGCCAGAGTTGGAAAGACATCCATTGCTGTCATGATTTGGGTCATCTTTTCTCCGGCAGCTACATGTCCAGGCCAACGTATGATGGATACTACGCGGATGCCGCCCTCAAAAGTTTCACCTTTCCCTCCGCGCAGCGGAGCGTTGTCGGCACCGCCAACGGAATATGCGGCGCCGCCGTTGTCACTGAAGAACAGAACGATTGTGTTGTCTGTTATCTGCTCTTCATCCAGCGTATTAAGTACCTGACCAATGGCCTGGTCCATTCCGTCTACGACCGCCGCATACATGGGCCGTGCGCTGTCCATCATGAGTAACTTAGATATGAGACGGGTGTCATCCGTATTTTTCGCTCGTGCTGGAGCCAGGTCAGTGTTGATGTCTTTGTATTTTTCCTGCAATTCCAGCGGCGCATCAAGCGGCGTATGGGGTGCAATGAACGGCATATAAATCAAAAAAGGCTTTGTCTTATCACGCTCCTGTATGTAGCGGGATACCTCATCTGCCAGTAGAAACGATTCATAACCCTGATCGTTTATTGAAACGCCATTGCGCTGGAAGTCCTTGCCTCCCTGATTAGCAAACGGCGGATAAAAGCCCACCTCGGTGTGCAGGTGCCCATAAAAGTGCTCAAAGCCACGGTTGTTAGGGTGGTAGGTCATCTGCGCATGCCCTAAGTGCCATTTGCCCACCATGGCGGTCTGGTATCCTGCGGCTAGGAAAGATTCGGGCAAAAAGTGCTCGTCCGGATGGATACCGTTGTTATCCCAGGGCAGTATTACACCGTAGGCCACACCGAGGCGCATGGGGTCGCGCCCTGTCATTAGTGCTGCCCGGGTCGGGGAGCAAATGGGTGTGGTGTAGAACCGATTGAGTTCCGTGCCTTCTGCCGCCAGACGGTTTAGCGACGGTGTGTCGATATCACCACCGTGAAAACCAACATCATTCCAGCCAAGGTCGTCGGCTACGATAATAATAACATTGGGCTGTTCAGCAGTGGCAGGCGCCATCGCGCCAAAGGACAAAAAAATTGCCGCTAACATCTTCGTGTGTAGCCGTCTCAACATAATCATGAAGAACTCCATCCTTCTACTTTTTTGGCTCAACTTCGGGGCGCGTGGTCAAAACGTTAAGGTGCAGTGTCAAGCTGCGACTTCAGCCAGTAAATCTCATAGTCGTTGCGCAGTCCATTTTCGGCGCGCTCCAACAACTCGACCAATGCCTGGTCTCTTAGCGCCAAAGCGCTAGCGTTTTGTGGATCACCCGCAAGGGCTATTTCCGTGATGTGCAGGGTCTTAACCGGCTCACCTTGGATAAGGTAATTATTGGCTAGCGCAATCAGGTTCTCGATGCCCGCGATTTGTGCAAGGTCTGCATAGACATCTTGAGCAGGTATGGGGTAAAGTTCTGTGGTACTTTCGAAGCGAAACCAACCCATATAATACTCCCAGATGCTCTTCACCGCCCAATCCACGCGGCCGTGATTCTGGACCAGCTCGAGGTTAGGCGGCAATTTTATTTCCTTCATCAATTGGTTAACGGTCTTGCCAGCATTCATCCCCGCAATGGTCTCGTCATGCACGTATTGTACGGCGTCTCGTATGCGCTGCATGCCCTTCCGAATCTTCTCTGCGCCTATTGTGGGGTCGAGGTGGCTGGGGAGAATAACGTCAGGATTCAAAGCAATAAGTCGGTCAAGAGATTTTATGTATTCAACCGGTTTTCGAACCTTCTCACCGCGCATGGTGAAGATGTTGGGAAATTGAGGGAACTGGGGACCGAAGAAATCACCACTGATTAATACTTTTTGCTGCGGCAGCCAGAGCACTGCGTTATCGGCGCCCTCAGCGCCTGGCGCTCCTATCACTTGGAACTCTATGCCACCCAGAGTAAATAAATAGGTTTCCCAATCATCCACGGTAATCGTGGGCACAATGCCGCCATAGCGCATCAATGGGATATCTGGTCGGTCCTCCCAGGCAGGCATCCAGGGAAACAAAGTGCGATTACGGTCGTATTGGTAGGGTTGCAGTTCAGAGAGATAGCGCTGTTCTTCTTCAAAATTTTGATGGGCAATAATGTCAGTGCCCTCGTCCATCCAGAACCGTGTACCGCCAATATGGTCTGCGTGGGAATGACTGAGTATGATATAACGCACGTCGGCATCTGACACGGTATCCTTCAGTATTTGCAACTGGTTAGCCGACTGTATCACCAGTCCTGTGTCGAACAGGACAACGCCCTCGCTGGTGGTAATCATAATGGTGTTACCGACGCCCGTGGCGTAGTGAATATTTTCGGCTACTTTACGCACCTCGATAGGACGTTTGATGAGGTCGACTGCTGCACCATGAGTTCCTTCTCCGCTGGCACTGGCCAAACGCTTGGTAGCGACATCTCCGATCACTGCCATGCTTTGAATTTCTGCTTCCTGCTTTAACTTACGTGCGACGTCTTCGTCAAAATAAATCCAAAGCGCACCTGCGCTAACCACGGCGATGCAGAATAGGATTACTGTTCCGATCGCGCCGCTCTGTTTTCGCTTAGTGGGATTCATTGCAATAACGCCTCTTTCAAAATATTAGTCGATGCAAAACGGATGAAAATCGGGGAGGACCAAGCGCGTTGTTCAGCGGGCCCCAGACAATCCTCGCTTGCCGGTGTGCGATAGTCGCCATAGCAAGGATTGACCGCGATGCATTCTCCCTCTTCTGAGTATTCGCAGCGGAGGTTGTTAGCGTTGATCATGGGTGTCGCTTGCTGGATTGCGCGTGCGTAATAAATGGATTCCCGTTCGCCCTCGACAAAGCCCTCATCTTCAAACTCTATGCTACAGCCCATCGGGTCGCCAGGACAATCGAAGGTCCGCCAGGGATCTTCAATCAATTGATCCAAAGGCTCATTCGAGGTCGCCTGAGGTCGGATGCGAATGACTTCAATGCGATCGATGGCATGCCGCTCATTAGAGGGGTTATAGCACTCGCCGCCACACAGCCATTGCAGTCGTTTCTCTCCGAGACCATTTAGGGCGTGAGCAGGGCAACCGGGATCTTGCTTGAATGCGCCTACCGCGTTAACGCGAAAACGCGGGTTGGTTGCGGATTCAGTCTCGGAGCCCATGGGTATTGGGTGTTTTCCTTGTAATAAATCAAACCAAAGAAGAATACGGTCTCCCGAAGTACCATAGACCTGCTTGCGTTTTAGTCCGTCCCATATAGCTTCTCGACTGCGTCCCTCACTGTGCACCGCAACCAGGCCTCCGCTGAGCCAGAAGGAGTTTTGTCGCTCCATGTTGCGCATGTTGATCAGGCCAACACCGTCAATGTCCAGCGGTATCGAGTAGGGCATCGGGCTGAGTTGGTCGCTCTGTGCCGCGTTATCGAAGCGTTTGCTCGGCGCGCCAAAGGCCTCGGTGGTTCGCTTGCGTTGGATTTGTTTATACCCAGTGCCAGCCATTGCGCGATGATTATCGCTGGAGCCTATGAATCCAAATCGAAAATTGAAGGGTTCCTGCGGTTGCTCAAAATCAGTAATTGACAGCGCGTACTGAGCCGAGGTGCCCGGGCGGTGATCCATGGGCGTGAGAAAGCAGTCCGGGCAGTTGCCGCAGTCCAGCCAGTCAGTCACCTGCTGGCCGGGGACAGTGAGGTGCCCAGAGATACCGGCTTCGACAAAATTTTTCCTAGCAGTGGCGGCGCGAAGCTCACAGGCTTTTGAGTCGACACTCTCCGCGGAACATCGCTCAGCGATTATTTCACCAGCCCGCCAGCAGCAGGGAAGATAGTCATCGGATGGGGCAGGGCAGTATCGTTCACCACTGCCGTCTTTTTTTAGAGCACGCCAGTCCCGGTACTCTTCGGAGTTGCCGTGACCTGAATACACCTCAAACAGAATTTGTCGTTTCGGGTCGTGCTGCTGGCGATTTAGCTGTTTGTCGAAAGTCGTGGTTGCTGGGGTATTCATTCCCCAGCTGGTGCCATGAGGAATGACGATGCTGTCAAAGCCCCACTCGTCTAACTTGGCAAATAACACTCTCGGATCGGCGGCTAATTCAAGGCAGTCTGCGGGCAGTTCTCGTGTGTTTATGCCTTGCTCACACAATGGTGTACTTTCGATCTCATCGTAGTATCCCTGTATGCCCAAATAGAAGGCGCGATTCTCGAAATCGGTGAGGGCGAGCATCATTTGTGCGGCGATACCCAGAGGCGCTTTGGCAAGCTGTGCACGTGGCGCGGCGATGGCTCGCGCGGGCAGCAGCTTATCTGTTGTGTCTAAAAAAATGATGTTCTTATGGCCATAGTGTTTCCTCGGGTCAGTATTGACTTGGCTCCATTCCCACCCTAGAAAAGACACCAAGTCGGGGTTTTCGGGATCTCCCGATACCGCGTTGCATTCGCGAATACTTTGCTTTGTTTCTTCCCAGAGGCGCGGGGTGATGCTTTCGGCATGGTCGTTAATGGACCAGAAGTCCAGATTAGAACAGTAGCGCGCAAAATCGCAGGCATCTGCCGGAGACTTCAAGCCGCTGCCCCCCATGACAGGCAGGGACATAATGAAGGCGTCCGAGGAAAAGGTGGTGTGAACGTGCAGATCACCGAAGACAATCTGCTGCTCGATGTTGTTTTGGCGTTTTCCAGAATCTGTTGCTGCGTGCGATGGAGCGACGCTGCCCTGTCGAGCCAGTTTATCGGACAGGTGTATTGCAGGAATAGTGCCTCCCACGATAACACCGCGATCCTGAGGTTTACCGCAGCCCGAAGCCAATCCTACGCAGAGTAACAACGCTGTGAGAGAAAAATTTCGCAATGTTAACTGCATGCGAGTACCGTTGTTAGCAAGGATCATGCACACAATAGATTACAACGAACTGCTACGCTATGTCCTGGTCGGCCAAATACACATTGCGCAAAATTTCCATTAGAGTTAGTGCCTGTTGCAGTGATGCAAAGGTTGTTTGCTTTAGTGGCGTCCGAGGCCGGAGTAAAAATTTTCTGGAGGAATGGCACCTTATGCGGTATCACGAAATCCCCAAGCCCCAAGCCTTTAAATGCGCCTGCTCGGCCAATAAAGCTACCAATACGAGGCTTACCGTTTATGTTCCTGATCGGGCTGCTGTTACTTTCGCGTAGCTGAGCCCGTCAATGAACGTTGCCAAGCATTCCCCCCACATTGAATTTAGCGGAGCTCATTCTCTACTTTTTGCAAAACATCGGGTTGAAGATTGTCTTTGATGGCGCTGGAGGTTGCCGTGACAGTGGCTGCGACGATGACACCTGTGAACATAATTCCAGTCCATGCGATCAATATGGCAAGTATTTTGGATAGGCGTGTCAGCGGGCGTATGTCGCCGTAGCCGACGGTAAATCCTGTGATGAATGCCCAATAGATTGAGTCAAAAGCACTCCATCTTTCTTTGTGGCCAACGATCAAGGCCAGAACGATAATAACAGTGATCAGAGACAGTAAAATGGGTGCACCGAAGTATAGTGTTTTGAGAAATAACTCAGTGAACGTGATGGTGAATTTCATAGCTAGTTTTACTCCCGTTGATGATGAACTCTGCAAATATATGCATTAAATGAATAGGTATATCCAGAACCTCCTGATAGCCGTATCAAGCCTTGGGTTGAACAATGTTAGCCTTATCGGCAGTGTCAATCCTAGGCGCTAGAAGATTAGTAGCCCTTTGCGCTTCAACTATTGAAGCCTGATACGCGATAGTGCAAGCTGAGGGTATGATTTACAACAATCTATGGTTTGTATCGTTGCATCTGCTGGTTCTGGTAGCGGTAGTTGTGCGTGTTTTGCAGCGCCCGCATAGGGCGCCGGCTTCACGCATCGCTTGGCTTGTTGTCGTATTGGCTTTACCGGTGGTCGGGATCATCGCCTACCTGATGCTGGGGGAGACCCATATAGGCCGCCGCAACCAGAAGGCCATGCTGACCAAGCTTGGGGGAGAGCACTACAGCGAGTACTTCATTGACGAAAATGCGGATGAATCTATCGGTATACCGTCTCGCTATGTGCACTTGTTCCGAGTGGGACGTTCCATCAGTAACTTTGCTCCTGTGACGGGCAATAGCGTACAACTGATGCAGGATTCAGCCGCGACCATCGACAGTATGGTGTCCGATATTGATGCTGCACGCAGTGAGGTTAACTTACTGTTCTATATTTGGCTCAATGACAATAGCGGTGTGCGCGTTGCTGAGGCCCTTAAACGCGCCGCCAGTCGCGGAGTTACCTGTCGGGTGATTGTTGACGGTCTAGGGTCGCGTGTGCTGATTAGGTCCCGGGTCTGGCGAGAGATGGGCACGGCAGGTGTGCGTACGGCGGTAACACTGCCTCTGGGCAATATTTTTTTGCGTCCTTTGCAGGGACGTGTCGATTTACGAAATCACCGAAAAATAGTCGTTGTTGACGGTCAAATTACGTATTGCGGTAGTCAAAACTGCGCAGATAAGGAGTTCAGGCCCAAGGCAAAATATGGGCCATGGGTCGATGCTGTCGTGCGTATGGAGGGTCCAATCGCGAGACAAAATCAAATACTGTTTAAGGCCGATTGGCACCTCTGCACAAATGAGGTGATAGGCAGTCCAAGTGCCCAGCCACAGAGCAATGCGACTGCGAGTGTTGTAGCCCAAGTGATTGCGAGCGGGCCCACTCTGCGCCATTCGGCTATGGAAGAGGTGTTCATCTCCCTGATGTTTTCAGCACGTCATGAGATGACGATCTCCACCCCATATTATGTGCCCAATCAGCCGATGCAGGCAGCCCTGTGCGCTGCCGCCTACAGAGGAGTGCAAACAACGCTTATTTTACCTGCTAGAAACGATTCCAGAGAAGTGGCCGGGGCGAGTCGCAGTTACTATGCTGAATTACTGGAAGCGGGGGTGGATATTCGTGAATACGTCGGTGGATTGTTACATAGTAAAACGCTGACACTGGACGGCGAGATTACCCTGATCGGATCAGCTAATATGGATAGGCGCAGCTTTGATCTCAATTTCGAAAATAATATATTGATCTATGACCCTGAGCTGACGCAAACTTTACGTGCGCGGCAGCAAGATTATATCGACAGCGCCGACAGAATAACCTTGGAGCAGGTGGGAAAATGGTCGCTAACGCGATGTCTTTGGAATAACTCAGTCGCGATGTTAGGGCCTATACTATAGCGGCTTACTGTATCTCAGGTTCACAAAAAAGGGCCGCTCACGAACACTGCGTCTGAATGGCGCATTGAGTGTTTGAGTGCGTCCAAATACAGCGTTAGTGATAGACGTCCATGCTGAGCTTGTGCGACTCTTGGTTAAAAAGCAATGGATGCTTCAAGGCCATAGGTACGTGGCGCTCCTAAGACATAGGAGCCGGCACCCAAAGACTCAGTGTTTGAAAAGCCGCCCTGAAAATAGTTTTCATCAGCCAGATTATCAATAAAAAACCATAGTTGAATATCATCATTGTCGATTGGTGTGTAGCCGAGTCGGAAGTTCCATAACGTGACATCGTCGATAGTGGTGAGATCCCGAAACTGGGAATTCCAAGCCGTTGCATCCAGACCGGTATACAGAGAGTCTCGGTAATACATTGATAGTCGCGGCGCAAACTCACCAATTTCGGTCGGCAGGATAATCATTGCCGAAAGTGAATAAGTCAGTTTTGGTATTGCGGCAAAATCTTCATCTGAGCGATCTATTGTTGACTGCACCGGCGGAATGGCTGCGGTATCGACATCAGACGCGATAAATTCATCGTAGCTCGCATCGGTATAACTGGTCGTTGCAGTCAGGACGACATTGGGCGCAGGAAGCGCGGTCAACTCCATTTCGAAGCCTTGTATGGTTGCCGCCCCCGCGTTGTCGATGAACAGCAAAATGTCGGCAAAAGATTGGCCCTGTTCCGTTATTCGAATTTGAATATCATCGTAATCCATGTAATAAAGCGCAGTGTTAAAACGGAGACGCTGATCAAATGCGTCCACTTTTAGCCCGATTTCGTAGTTGGTCACGTTCTCTGGTTCGAATTGTGATATCTCAAGTCCCTTCATTTCAAACCCGCCGGATTTGAAGCCTTTGCTATAGGTCAGATACAGGAGAGTACTGTCAAATACGGTGTTTTCCAAATACCTATCGGGAAGGGTGAACGCGCTGGTAATGGTCGGAGTCCATTTTGACCACTCCTTGTCTCCCTTTGCCTTGCCGTTGTCTCCCGCGAGTCGAACGGGCAAAACGGACGGTGGATTTTCATAAAAGCTACTGGGGTCCGTTAGCCCTAGGACGTCAAACGCACACAGATCAGTAGCGCCAGGAACTAAATTAGCGCTTAGAATAGCCTCACAATCTGGTTCGAATAAAGTCGCCTCGCGCTGACGTTTCTCTATGGTATATCGGGCACCTGCTGTCAGTTGATACCAGTCTGTGATCTGGTAAGTGCCCTGAGCGAAAAAAGCAAAACTGTCATTGGTAAGATCACTGCTGGTCCCGATGATCTTCGGTATGAGTGTTGTCACATTAGCCTTATAGGAGTAGCCCCTGTCACCGACCATATTGCCCGACATGCTATTGTCTATCTCTTCTCTGGCCACAAAGATCCCCGTTGTGTATAAGAGCCGATTATCAAGGGCTCTACCGGTAAGCTGTAACTCCTCGCTGTATTGATTGCGTTGTTCATCATCGGGCAGCGAAAAATCGCCATATCCTGATGCCAGTGAAGCTTCCAAGCCTATGCGGACAGCGAGAGGGCCAGTTTCAACGCCTGCTATGTCTGTTGCGTCACTGTCATTCACAATGCCAATATTGTTTTGATGGCTCCATGCAGTGATGCTCTTAATTTCAAAATTTTTGTACTCCCAGTTTAGCGTTAACCCAACAATCTGGCTGGTCATCTCAAATGTAGAAGGGCCATTGATAAGCACTTTGTGATCTTTGGACTCTGCTTCACTGCTCCGGCAGCGAGACTCATAGGACTTCGGTGCGGTAAACCCGGGCCAGGTAAATGTGTTAAACACGCTGTCCGGATTCTGAGAGAAACAGGTGAGTCCAGCACCGTTTTCATCGACTTTTGACCAATAGTAGAAAAGGTCAGTGCTAAAGGTGCCAGAGGGCTGCCAATAAAGACGCGCCGTTGCACCAAGGCGATTCTGGTCACCATATTCTTCACCGTCGTAGGTGCTCTTCAGATAGCCATCCATATGCGTGCTCTTCAGGCTAATTCTGGTTGCCAGAGTCTCATCGGTCAGCGGTATGTTTGTGCTTATCTTAAAATCACGGCGACCATAATTGCCAAGCCGGGTAGACACTGCAGTTTCTAGGGAATCGGTATGCGGTTTTTTGGTGGTGACCAGCAAGGCACCACCGGTATTGTTTTTGCCAAAGAGGGTCCCTTGTGGGCCGCGCAATACCTGTATCGATTCAGTGTCCATAAGGTCCAGTAACTGGCTGTCGGTGCGCGCAATATAAATCGAATTGATATAAACACCCACGCCGGGATCAAGTGCCGTTAATGACTCTTTCTGACCGACGCCACGGATGAATATAGAGGGCGCTTTGTTGCCCATTTCGCTGAGATTAAGACCGGGCACTGATTCCTGTAGGTCGCGGATATTGGCAATGCCAGCAACTTTCAGTGCTTCATCAGAGAAGGCTGAAATAGCGATAGGCGTCTCTTGGAGTCGCTCCACTCGTTTTCGGGCTGTGATGATCACTTCTTCCTGTATCAGTCGCTGCTGAGAACTATTGGGCGTAGGGCCATCAGCTTTTATTGATCCTGCGGAGTAGGATAAAAAAATGATTAAAAACAGCAGTAATTTTCTCATTGAAAATATTGCGCCAGTGGTATGTTGGATAGTGAAGATAGCTAATTCTTAATTTTGCAGTAGCTGTTTGATATCATTTGCTCCAAGGTGGCATTAGATGCTACTGGCTAAAAGTCGTAGCGGACTTCGATGCCTGCTGTTCGGTTAGCATACTTTGGGACATATTGAATATAGCCATTTGGAAGGAGGACTTCGCTATTGGCATAAATGAGGGACGCGTAGTTGGTATCGAATATATTTTTTACGAAGGCTGTAACTCGATAACCGTCGCGGGTTCCTGCGAGCGTCGCGCGTATATCAACAATGGTATAAGCCTCCTGTTTCGTATTTTCATCTTGTGAAAGTCCGTAGAGAACATCATCCTGAGAGCGCAGGTTGCCACCAAGCACAACATTGAAGGGCAAATCATCGGGTCGAATTGTATAGTTAGTGCTTAGATTGAGTTTCCATTTTGGCGTGTAGGGAAGTTGGCCCCCGGAAAGATCCTGAAATCCGTTGGGACATTCACCGCGGTACTTCTGGCCACCGCTACAATTGCCTTCGGGGTAATCATCTATGGTGGCATCGGTGTATGCAACACCCCCCGTAATCATCCAGTCGACACTGGGCTGGGCAATCACTTCTATCTCGAATCCCTGAGTTGAAACTTTGCCCGCGTTGATCAACACAATCCTGGCGGGGAGCAAGTCGTCGGGATTATCAACCGACGACTGCGCCTGAAAATCTTTATACTTTGCATAAAAGGCGGCAACATTGATGAACAGGCGATTATCGAGCCAACGTGACTTAAACCCTGTCTCCCAGGCATTGCTAGTTTCTGGCTTCACATACGATCCTCCTGCGATGAGAGAGGTATCAAAGGCCGGACCTTTATATCCGCTGACATAGCTTGCGTAGACCATAGCGTCGTCATTCATGTCCCATTGTATTGCCAGCTTTGGTGAAAAATTATTGTCATCCAATGAATCACTGAAATCACCTATGGGTGGAAAAATAAGATTGTCAGTTTTGTCTGCAGTCGTATGATATTTCAGATCATCATAGGTATAACGGCCACCTAGTATGAGCTGCCAGTCTTGCCAGACATTAACGTTCACTTCGCCAAATACAGCGGCATTCTTCCCGGCGACTTCGGTTTTTGACGTACGGGTAGTTGCCGGGACAAGGGGCTCAAGCAGAGAGGTGGTGGTGGCATTGCTGGTGTCGATATCCTGCTCAAAGTAAAACGCACCGACGACATAGGAGCCCCAGTCAGCGGGTGGCGATGCGATGCGCAGCTCCTGTGAGAACTGATTCTGGTTGGTTTTTGGCGGCGATGGAAAGCTTAGTGCGAGAGGATTAGTGGGCCCGTCATCAAAATCAACAATGCTTTCACTTTGCCAATCACGGTAAGCAGTAATCGAGGTTAGGCCATAGTGATTAAGTTCCCAGTTGGTCGTAAGGGAAACGCCGCTGCCTCTTAGGTGAGTGAAGGTCGGTTGATCATTATTTACATTCTGATTCTTCTTCGAGGGTACTACGGGTAGCTGTTGCTCTAAGAGTTTTTGTTGATCGGGTCCTGCCAGGATTGAGCGAACACTTAGCGCCGTGCAGTCACAATCGCTTTTGCTGTAGTCACCGGATAGCATAAAATCCAAGTCGTCGTCTACTTCCCACAGTAGCTTGCCGCGCACGTTGTAACTCTCTGCGCCGTTCACTTGGTCTCCGTTGTAGACATTTTCGGCATAGCCGTCGTCATGCACGCCCGAACCGGTTAGTCTAAATCCTAGGTTGCTTGTTATTGGGCCGGCAATGCTGCCATCGAGGCGGTACTCATCATCTTCCAGCGCTGTAGCTGCTAGGGTGCCGCTCAGTTCAGGAGTGGGATCTTTGGTGATGATATGTACAACACCACCCGATGCATTCTTGCCGTAGAGAGTACCCTGAGGACCGCGTAATACCTCAACTCGCTCGATGTCCACCAGATCTAAAAAAGCCATGCCGGATCGCCCCATTACGACGCCATCTAGCATGGTGGATACGCTTGGATCCACGCCAGGACTGAAGGCTTGTGTGCCGATTCCTCGAATATTGAAAGAAGAGGTTGAGGGACCGGAGCTGGATTGTACATTGAGCGTCGGTATCAGGGTGGCTAATTCTGCGGCATTTTTAATTTGTGCATTGCTCATTGCTTTGCCCGATAGCAATGACACTCCCACCGCTACATCCTGTAGATCTGTTCGCGTTTTTGCGCCGTCACTATGAGTTCTTCCAGTAGGGGGCGGTCGCCGGTGGTTGGGGTTTGAGCGACTCCGACCAAAGGCAGAAGACTGGCGCCCAGTGCTGTGTAGAAAAACGCGAGATTTTTTCTGTAGACGGTCATTTTTATACCTTACTTATTGTTTTAATTTATTCTGATGACAGCCTACTAGCCGCTCTAGTTAGGCGCAGCCCGACAGAAGCTATCCTCGAGCCGGGCTTCGGGCAATCCCTTAGGAATTTCCGGCGCAGGAACGCCAGTGCCCAGCCAGACGGAGCTAACAGCGTTACACGCCACGGTGGTAGTATCAGGACACGAATAGCCTACCCATGTTATCAAGGCAGTGAGCTGCAATCGATCCTCAGAGCTAGCGCCTTTGGCTGCAGCCACAGCCTCCGCGCGGGTTAGGGCATCTACTCTTGTGACAGATTTTTGGCGTCGTTCTCTGCGCGTCATGATCAACCTCGGTGAGCTTTTGTGTTCCGGAAAGCCCGCTTGTGGCTCCGCTTTAAGACAGAAATTTTATGAACATTGATAGACTGATTATACGACTTCTGTTAAAGATGTGAAGATATGACTCCATTTAATGCACTGCGTGGAAAAACAGTTATGATTCGAAAAATTTCCGCTTACGTCGCCGTTATAATAGTTGCCTTTATTGGCGTATTTGTATGGTGTTACAGCGGGGCTATCGTGACGGCTGCCGTCACTGAAAAAGTGGTGGCTTTGACCTACGATGACGGCCCCAATCCTCCCTATACACAGACTTTACTGGATACGTTGGAACGCCACTCTGTGAAAGCAACTTTTTTCCTGAAAGGTCAAAACGTAGAGGCGTTTCCTGAATCCGTGCGCGCGGTAGCTCGGGCTGGGCACGAAATTGGCAACCACAGTTACAGCCATCGTCCGATGTTTTCGTTGAGTAAGACTGAGATGCTCGAGGAATTGGTGCAAGCTAATCGACTGATAGAAAATCTGGTGGACTATGAGCCTGTGCTTTTCCGCCCTCCATACGGTATTCAGGGGCCGGGTTTGAAAATGGCGCTGGACGAGCTCGATATGACGTCAATACTGATGAGCACAAGTGGTTTGGATTGGGAGGTGACTGATCCTGAGTTGATTGCCAGCGCTGTTGTTGAATCGATAGAGCCGGGGAGTATTATCCTACTGCATGACGGCCACGGCGATGTGAGCGATCCGAATGCTCAGGATAGTAGAGCCGCGAGTGTAGAAGCAACCGGCATTATTATCGAAGCGCTCAGAGCTCAGGGCTATCGGTTCGCGACTGTGGGTGAGTTAATGGCGCTTTCAAGGTAAAAAAACGCTAGCTGGCACCTTTAACTTTAACTTGGATGTTCTCCTGGTCGACGTAGATAGCGATTCTTTAGCATGTGGAACCAGGCAGAAAAGGGCCCTGTTTGCGCCTCCCACACGGATTCAATTTTTTCGCCGGACGACAAACCCGATGCAGGATATTCGTCCACGCGGGGGCGATAGTAACTGCCAAAAGCGACATCAAACAGCGGCAGCCAAATAGCAAAGTTTTTATCCTGATGCTGAGGCATTTTAGAGTGGTGAATCCAATGGTATTGAGGTACAGAAAAAAACGGCATGACACGATTGAGTCTGTCTATTCTTACGTTGGCATGGATAAAGTAGTCCCATATCGCAGGTAGTAATGCGGCTGCTACGATGGCCAATGCTGTTTGCGGTGCTTCTGTTACATCGAAAATTAATCCGATTGTTAATCCTTTTACTAGTGCCTGTCCCGCGGGTTCAAGGAAGTGCGAACGATAAATGGTTGTGCTATTCATATGTTCATCACTGTGATGCAGTTTGTGGAGTTCCCACAGAAATGGCACCTTATGCTGTGCGCGATGCCACCAGTAATACCAAAAGTCACCCAAAAAAACCGCAGTGAAAAATATTATCGTACCCTGCAAGATAACATCGAAAAACGGAATTCCAACTGACAGTTCCGAGGTTGGTAGGCGTAATTGTGCCAGGCCAGAGAAATTGACCAAAGATACCCCAAGCAGTAACACTATCGCGGCAAAGGGGGGCGCGAGTAGCAGGTTGCTACAAGTAATTTTCCAGTTCAATGTGTAGTTGGACCGCGATGTATACTTTTTTACAGGCTTAAGTTTTTCCAGTAATAAAAAAGTCGGCCAGGTGAAGAGTAGCGATAGATAGGCGAAAACGAGTACCGTGAAAGTCCCGGTGACCAGTTCGATATAATCGGACCAAAATTCCTGCATAATCATATTCCAAAGTAAAACGCGCCCGAACCGTACTATACGCGAGTTCCCTCGCGCGTGATAACGGACCGTTTTTTGAGTGCCGCAGCGGTTTGTTGTTCGCCCTCAGGGCTCCAGCCTGGCGGGCACAAGAGGTAACCGAAAAAAGCTCTGAGATTGCCGGCGCTACGCAAATCAGACCACAGTAAGGTGAATTCTCCAAAGTGGACATCGAGGAAGCTGGATGTATTGACCTCTCGTGTAATACCGTACTTCACTGGCTCTTGGGGTTGCAGTGGTTGTAGCGTGCCCATCAGCCAGTCGCCCAGTAGGGTGATAGAGTTGTAATTGGTATCCATGTACTTCACATTCTGGGCATGATGCACACGATGATAAGACGGTGTCTGCATGAAGCGTTCAAGGGGTCCCCAGCGACGTGTTACTACCCTGTCACTTAAATGCAGCAGATTACCCCATACGACATCCACAAATGTGAATACGGCAATAATTATTGGATCGACACCTAGAAGAGCCGGAACTAGCCCAAGGGTGATCGGCATATAAAAGATAATTTCAAGGAAAGAATGGTTGAAACCTACGAACAGATTCATGGACTGGGGCGCATGATGGGGTGAGTGGAGGCACCACAGCAATCGCACCTTGTGTGCGAGCCAGTGCTGTACCCAGTAGCTCATCTCATAAATAAAGAAACCGTAAAACCATCCGACAGGTGTGAGACCCGCATCGAAGGGGCTGAGGCTGGCGCCCCACACTGCAAGCAACAATTTGCTAAACGGGCCGACCACAAATTCAACCAACACGCCGACAAGGCCCGTAAAGCCTAGTCCCTTCAGGGACATGCCATATTCGCCCAACTTCGCTTTACGTTGCCGAAAGTGTACAAAGCTCAGTTCCGCTAGTCCATAAATGAACAGTGCCAATACGAATAGTGGCAGTATTTTTACTAGGGGTAGAGACTCGATCGACAGAACATCCATAGGGCGTAGCCTAACGTGACTCGGGTGAAATTTCTAGTAGAGAACAAAATACGCTTATGAAAAAACTACCACTGAAGTTGATGAGCGTGGACTTGATCTCGCGACGTTAGTCTAGCCAAGGCCTATGGTCATGGAGGGCAGTCAATCGTTCATGATAACGCGCTATGTCGACCTCGACAGTGGTCTGACAGACAATGTGCCCCATCTCGCGAATACCCGGGGAAAGATGCTCCTTTAGTCACTAAAATCAGCCGCTGTTGACTTCATCATTTCTTCGAGAAACCAGTCAGGGAACTGGCCGGCAAACTTCTGCATGTCCCAGTAGTCGCTCCAGCGATAAATTAAGCCATCTTTGATTTCGTGCATGCTGGCAAATGTGTGGGCGGCTGTTTCTCCTGAGGTAAATGTCCATGTTTCAGTGTGGTCCAAAAAAACGATATTACCGTCTGCGGCTAGGTGATGCGTGACCTGTTCCTGTTTTTGCAAACACTTGAAGGCAATTTGCAGGCGTTTTACGCAATTTTCGGGTCCGTGGGCGCCTGGGTCATCGCTAGGGACATCTCGGTAGTGAATTTCTGGGTGCATACAGGCTTTCATCGCATCCCAATCCATCTCTCCCAGCGCCGTCCACATTTTTTCCACTACGGCTTTATTAGCATTGTTTGACATTGTCTATTCCAGTGTGGTGAGAGTATTAAATTGTTGTATAACATAAGGTTGCGCAGCCTCTTTAGGCTGCCGACAGAGCAATATAGAACAGGTAGATGCAGATACCCAACCCGGCGATAAAACTCAGTGAGCGCAGTTTATCTATATTGCCGATATAGAGAGGGATGTAGGCAACACGCAGTGCCACAAACACTGTGACCGGTGTAGAGATGCTTTGTAAGTCTATTCCGCTGATAAAGACCGCGAGTATCGCGGCGCTGTAGACTCCCAATGCTTCCCACGTGTTGCTCTGTGCCGCTACCGCTCGGGCGCCAGCCCCTGTGAGTTGCAAGGACTGCAGTCGGGGTTCTTTATTGTCGACGCTGCCGAGTTGTTTTTGACGATAGTATCCCGCCGTCCACGCACATATTAGCGGAAGCAGACACAAAATGAGTAAGCTCACTATTACTGTATTCATGATTTCTATTTTCCTTTGGTTTTATTAGTCAGGGCTAGCTCTTGGGTTGATATTTTTTTGCATGCAGTCAATCAATCACACTTTCGCTGGTCGGGTGGCGTTGACAGTATTTTCTCCAGCAGCAGAGGTTGGTCGGTCATAATGCCGTCCACGCCCAGACTAATCATACGCAGCATTTCTGCGCAGGAGTTGATGGTCCACACCTGCACAGCGAGGTTCGCCGCATGGCTGGCGGCGACGATGTCGCGGGTGATAAGCGGGATGGCATCGTTGCCGGGTATCTGGTCGCCGATCTGGCTGGTATCGGGAGGTGCCTGGAAGCCGATGTGCTCCAGCACATCAGGGAAGGCACCGGTACCTTGGTAGGTCGCTAGCAACCCGAAGGCCTGCGTAAACGGTACAGAGGAGTAGATACAGGGCGCCGCAGCCTTGAAATTATTGGCGGCTTCATCGACGAAGGATGCAGCGATGATGTCTGTGGAGCGACCATACCGCTGCAACAACTCGGCCATCAACTGTTCATAGTTGCCAACGCCGTCTTGGTCCGGCTTCAATTCAAGATTGAGTAACTCATCAGGGAAACGCTCTAGTGCCTCCTCCAGCGTGGGTATGCGGAAGTCCTCGGCACTGTAGCCCGCCGGCGGCGATTGTGCCCCGGTGGCGATGCCGCGAAAGGTATACTCGGTATCAGGTCGGTCGTGAGGCGTGCCCACGCCGGCCACAAACCAATAGGCAGCATCGAGCTCACGCAGCTCGGCCAAAGTGAGGTCCACCACATCGCCTTGGCCGTTGGTAGTGCGATCGACGTCGAGATCATGCAGGATGACCAACGCGTTATCTTTTGTTTGGTAGACATCCATTTCCAGCACGTCTGCGCCTGCCTTGGCTGCCTCTGCATAGGCGTAAAGTGTGTTTTCAGGGAAGTCGGTGACACCCCCGCGGTGAGCAAAATTCAGTGGAGCTGCCCCCTGCATCAGCCACGGATTAGGATCCTTGGTGAAAGGCTTGTCACAGGCGGTGTCATCATTGGCGATCGTGCCGATAACCTCTGTCTCGGTAGGGACCGTATTGTCGGAGGCGCTGAACTGTAGGATAAAGGTTTCTGCTGCTTCCTCTTCGCCATCACCGATCAGGTTAACAGTGACCAGACCCTCGATAGTGCCTGGCGGAATTGTCAGCTCACCGGCTGTTTGCAGGTAGTCCTGATCTTCACTCGCGGTCCCGGCGACAGTCCGATAGACGATATTTACCGGCTGCGACTGCGGCTCAGTCATGGTGACCCTGAAAGTCAGTGTGCGCATTTCACCGGCAGCGCCTTCCGGGGCAGCACTGGGGACAATCGTCAACGATGACGGAGGTGCGGACGCGGCAGGGGAATCGTTGGAGCCATCGGAACATCCAACGATGAGTGCCCCAAAGGTTAAACTGACAGCTGCAATCAAATTCTTCACAATGACCTCATGTTAAAAGTACAAAAATTATCGGTACACAATACACCATGATGTTCGGACCGTAGCAAGATTATTTCGCAGCTTGAATATAGTGGGCCACCAGTTCTGGATTCTGCATGGGAATGAAGTGATTTAAGTCGGGAAGGTATATCTCTTGGCAGTTTGGCAGTGCGGTTGCAAGACCGGGCCAAGTAGGGGAGAGGCTCAGATTGGGTTGGGCATCATCACCCGGTGGTGCTCGCAACAGGGTGACGGGTGTGTGGATGTTGGGTAGTTCTTCAAGGGCTGCTTCATTGCCCCTCTGATGAAGATAGATGCCCGCCTCGTTGACGGGGTCACATGCCAGCTGTCTCAGAGCGTCATCGTGCGCCGGACGCAGTGCATAGTCGCAGTAGTCCTGCAGTACCGCTGGCTGCCAGCTATTGAAGGGCGCGCGTCCTTTAAATCGGTCGTACATTTCCTGTGCATCGCGCCATTGATTTTTACGCCGGCTTACAGGGTGATCTTTAGCATCAAGTCCTTCCGAGAATGCATGGAAGTCTGCATAACGCTCGGGAGACATGATGACCGGATCAATGAGGACAAGATGTTTGAAACGATCAGGAGCTTGAGCCGCGGCGCGCGCGATCAAATGTCCTCCAATGGAATGGCCCACGCCTATCAATCCAGTGAGGTTCAATTTTTCTATGAGCAGGCGAATATCCTCGGCCATGACCCCCCAGTCCGTATCGCCAGCATCGCCGCTGGCACCGTGGAAGCGCAGGTCCACCGCATAGACCTGGCGACCTGGCAAGTGCTTGACCACCTGAGTCCAGCACCGACTATGAAAGCCAGTGGCATGTAATAACAGAATGGGATCACCTGCTCCGGGCCACTCAATGACACACAACTCAATATCACCGATATCCAAGTGGAATTCTTTTGCGATTTGCATAATTTAACGAGAACCTGCGATCAGAGGAATATAGTGCCATTGTACGGCAGAGCGAGTTTTTTGGACGAATCAATCACAGAAAATATCGAATATCACTGCCTCTCCTTGCCCATATACGCACTGATTGCTGAGGCTATTTCTTGATTATCAGTACAGCGAACACTACAAGCTCGCGTGTAATAGGAGTTCGAGTCGACTATCAGCAAGTAGCACGCTGCGCTCAAGTTTGAAGCAGTGTAGTAGTTGTTTCAGTTGATTCTGGCTATGCGGCGCGTATCCCGGCGGCGCTGCGAGTCGATGTCTGAAGCTGAGAACATCTAGCTGCTGGATGCCGTAGAGATGACTGTTATGACGGGTTTTGAGGTTGTGTACTGAAAATGCATGGGCGAGGCTGTTGTTCGTTAGGTGGGGGCGCAGTGCTGTCAGAAGTACGCCGATGGTATCGCTGTTGAGATAGTTAAACAGATCCCAGAAAAGACAGACATCGAAGCGAGTGTCCGACGGAAATGTGAGCTCTTGTGCCAGCTGCTGTTCCAGTAAGGCCGTCGTATCCTCATTGCATACAATAGGTAACGCGGAGAATAGATCTACGAAATGTAGTTTGCAGCGGTACTTCGAGAAAAAATCAACGGTTTCCGGCAGTGCAGGGCCTACATGAAAAACAGTGACCAGCTCCCCTTCATCGATGTGTTTGAATAGGGAAGGTAATAACTTGGAGGGCTGTCTGGAAGATTTTTGCAATGGTTATGTCGAGCTCAGATAAGCCTGCTTCGGAAAAATTGCGGCTGCAGGCGTTGCGAAAATATCGTTAGACGCTCTTCAGGTCCAGTCCGGGTGAGGTCATATGAGTGGCTGCAGAGTTGACCGGTTGTTGCGATGTCAGTGGTGCTTCTTTCGACGCAATACCAGCAGGGTCCATATCAATGCTGCCCTTAAAGATAGCGCCGTCTTCAAGCATCACGCGAGGAGCCACAATGTTGCCGCTGACATTGCCAGATTTGGAGATGATCACTTTCTCGCTGGCGCAGATGTCACCGGTTACCGTGCCATCGATTTTGATGACATTGGCTTGTATGTCGGCACTGACATCGCCGGACTCCCCGATAGAAACCTGATTGCCATTCAGGTTGATGACCCCTTCAACGCGCCCTTCGATAAGAATATCTTCATCACCGGTTACCTCGCCTTTGATGATGATGCTGGGTCCTATCATTACGACGCTCCTTACGCTTGAAGGGGAGGGAGAAATAGCGCTGCTATGCGCTGAATCACGGCCCTTGGTGGGCGTTCCCGCCGGTTTATTTTTGCTTCGATCAAACATGGCGATCGCCTCTGTATAGCGATGATGGTCACACATGCTATCAGCCCGCTCAGCGATTGACCAGTACGCTTATTGGCTAAAACCGGGAACAGCGCCAACGACTTCCTCTTTTTGATCGAGGGCTGGATGGTTTGCTTTGTTAGTAACGATAGACTAAGTTGTGGGGCCGTTTATTTTGTATAAACTACTACCAATAAGAAGGTGTGCGCAATGTTAAAAGTTATTTTCATTTCTCTGGTCTTTACGTTACTAACAGCTTGTGCCACGGGCAAAGCTAGTTTTCCTGCTAAGAGCTCTGATGGCATGACTCTCATGCCGAATAGCAAAATGGCGGCATGGTATATGAAGCCCGGGGCGGACCTGAGCGAGTATGACAAAATAGCGCTACTGGATACTTACGTATCCTTTGCCAAGCATTGGCAGCAAAACTATAACGAGGAGGCAACTTTTCAGGACCAGGTTAGCGATAAGGATATGCAGAAGATTCGCGACAATGTGGCCAAGGAATTTGCGAGTGAGATGACAAAGGTCTTGTCTACTGAAGACGGACGACCGATGGTGTCGGCTGGTGGCACTGGGGTACTGATTTTACGCCCGGCTATTATCAACCTTGAGATATCCGCACCCGACCTAATGACCCCCGGAATGAGCGAAACTTTTGTCGCTAGCGCTGGCAGCATGACCCTCTACATGGAATTGTTTGACGGCAAGACTGGGGATATTATCGGCAGGATTATCGATCCAGAGGCCGCGGATGATGGAGGTATGATGCAAATCTCTAGCAGTGTTACTAATGCCGCTGATTTCGACAGAATAGTGAAGCGTTGGGCGCAGATTTTGAACACGCATCTCGCTCAAGTCTCCAAAAATTAGCAGGGCAGTTGATCTCCTTGGGTGAAGATCTCCGCATAACTGATCTGGCGCACCCATTACGCAGCGAGATGCAGTGCGGTGCAATGGCTTATGCCGAAACTCTTCAGATTGAACTGACGAGTCAGAGTATTTTGCAGGAGGCTAGTCAGGCGACCGGCCTTGATGACTTTGGCTCGCCGGAATTTCTGGAGAGACTAGAACTGTTGTGCGATGAATGGGGTAGCGATACAGATTTAGTGAACCTGGGTCGCCTCTCTCTGCGCAACAAATTGTTGCAGCATGCGAAGAGCCGTTTGCTCATACAGGATGTGTTGAGTCGTCATCCGGAAATCCATGCGGTAGAGATTCAAGCGCCGATTATCGTGGCAGGTCTGCCGCGTTCTGGCACTACACACCTGCTCAATCTAATGGCCGCTGATTCTAGGCTGCGCGCGCTGCCTCTATGGGAATCGTATGAACCGATTCCCTTGCCAGGAGAAACGCTGTTGGAAAATGGCGTCGATCCCCGTTATCAGCGCTGTGAAGATACCTGGCAGATGATGCAGTCATTGTCGCCTCTGCTCTCGGCCATGCATCCTATGAACCCCGATCATATCCATGAGGAACTGGAGTTGATGGGGCCTGATTTTGCCTCATACAACTACGAATGGCTAAGTGTTTCGCCTCGTTGGCGAGATCACTACTATGCGTGCGATCAGACTCCGCATTACGAATACATGAAGACCGTGTTGAAAATTCTCACCTGGCAGGATGGAGACGTCTCAGGCGAATCAACGCGGTGGGTATTGAAGTGCCCGCAGCATCTAGAGCAGTTAGGTGTCTTGCAAAAGGTGTTTCCCGACGCCACTATTGCAATCACGCATCGCGATCCGGTGTCGGTCATCCAGTCAGCAGCGACGATGCTGGCGTACGGGCAGCGCATCAATCGCAAACAGGTAGATCTTGAGGGTTTGATGGACTACTGGACGGATCGTGTCGTTCACCTATTGCGGGCCTGCGTACGAGACCGCGAAAAGCTGCCAGCTGAGCGAAGTATCGATGTTCTATTTCACGAATTTATGGCCGATGATTTGGCGATGGTAGAAAAAATCTATGCTAAGGCAGGCCTCGAGATGACGACGCTTGCCCGTGATCAATTGCAGACATTTGCCGATGAGCATCGCCGTGGGAAGGCTGGCCGGGTGATTTACAACTTGCGGGATGATTTTGGTGTTGAGCCCGCGCAGTTGCGCGCGCACTTTGATTTTTATGTCGCACGGTTTTCGGTCGAGGTAGAGGTGCTATGAGCTTGTCCGGCAGTGCTGTTAGACACCCGATTTATAAATCCCGTCCTATTGAGCCCAATCCGGCCGGATTTGGTGGTCAGCGCATCAATGATTTCATTATTCTGTCAGAGGCATTTTCCAACAGTTATCTGCTACAGACCTCTGAAGGTAACATCCAGATTAATGCGGGCATGGGTTTTGAGGCCCCCGTTATCAAACACAATTTTGACGAATTCTCAAAAGAAGCCCTGCGATACCTGATTCTGACACAGGGACATGTTGACCATGTGGGGGGCGTTGCGTATTTTCGTGAGCATAATCCCGGTCTTGCAGTTATTGCCCAAGCGGAAAATGCTCAGCATCAGTCTTACGACGGACGTTTGGCAGCGTTTCGCGGTAAACGCTCGGCCTTTGCATTTGCCGATAAGTTTGCATCAGCGTTTGAGCAATATGCGCGTAACGACTATTCAGACTATCCGGCACAGGATGCGCCGATAGCGGATATTTTGGTAGAGGACCGATACAGCTTTTCGCTGGGCGGGCTAACGGTGGAGGTTATCGCCGTGCCCGGTGCCGAAACCAACGACTCGGTCATTGTATGGCTGCCTCAGCACAAGATTTGCCTGACGGGGAACTTGTTTGGTTGTCCGTTTGGACACTTTCCTAACTTGGTGACTATTCGTGGTGATCGTTACCGTGATGCACTGACCGTGGCTGCTGCTGTTGAAGTGGTGATGGATCTCGGGGCTGAGACTATTTTGTATGGACATCACGAACCGATTGTTGGTGGTGAACTTATTGCCACCGAGTTAACAGTGCTGCGCGATGCGATACTCTATGTGCACGACGAGACAGTGAAGGGCATGAATGCGGGTCTGGATGTCCATACGCTAATGGCTGACATCCAGTTGCCATCGGAATTGGAAATAGGGGAGGGTTATGGCAAGGTCTCCTGGAGCGTACGTGCGATTTGGGAAAATTACGCGGGTTGGTTTAAGCATGAATCAACAACGGAACTTTATTCGCAACCGCGCAGCGTGATCCATGAGGATCTGATCGAACTAGCAGGTGGCCCCCAGGCCATCGTCCAACGGGCGCAGCTAAAAGTGGGTGAGGAAAAATATACGGAGGCCCTGCACCTGCTGGACATTATAGCGGCTCACCAACGACCGTCTTCGGGCGCGGTTGCTGTGGCGATCGCTGCGCATGAAGGCCTGCTAAGTGAGAGCGAAAACTTTTGGTTGTCTTCTTGGTTAAAGAGTCAGATCAAACTTTTGCAGGGGACAATACCTGAAAGTATGTGAGGTCCATTCAAGCCCTCTGATTAGCAGGGAGGTAGTCTCTGGTCAGTTCTTCTGAGACCTCCCACAGTTTTGCAGCCATGGCATCGTCCTGCATATAGGGCGATACATCTTTTTCGACATTACAGTCGGCAAAATAAAAGCCCCGTACGTCGACCAATTCGGGACTAGTAGCAACGTAGCAACTAGTGGCAGCGCCTTCAGGAATGGTTTTCAAAAAGGCCCAGCCAAAGTACTTTGCTCCCCACTGTTCCCAGACCGACAAGTGCTTTAGCAGTCCGGTTGCAATCACTCCAGGGTGAACGCTATTGGATGTAGCCTCGGTATGGGATATCCGAGCTGCCAGTTCACGAGCGCACAATGCATTAGCCAGCTTTGACACACCGTAAGCGTTCCAAGGCTCATAGTGTTTACTGCCATCTAAGTTGTCGAATTCAATGCCTTTGTCCGCGCGCCGATGGGCGCGGGAGCTGAGTAGAGTAAAGCGTCCCTGAGGCGAGGCGAGTACAGGTTTCAGAAGCTGATTGATCAAGATGAAATGGCCAAGATGGTTGACCGCAAATTGTTTTTCTACCCCATTGACCAACTCTAAATCTTGCAGGGCCATGATGCCGGCATTCGTAATGAGGCCGTCTAAAGGAATATTCATAGCGCGGATACGCTCGGCACAGCGAACGACAGAGTCCCAGTTTGCCAGATCTAAAAACATCGGTGTGGTTTCGCCGTCAATGGTGGCGCAGGCTTTATCCGCTTTTTCCTGTGTACGAGCGATCCCGATAATGTGGGCACCACGCAGAGACAGAACCCGCATTGTTTCATAGCCCAATCCTGAGTTGACACCGGTGATGGCAATAGTCATGCCACTGAGGTCGATCCCCGCAGTCACATCCTCGGCGGTAGAGTCGCTGTTAAATGAACTGTGTGGCGGCTGTCGGGTGATAATTTGCGCTACTACTGCTGACGGCAGGGCGCTCAGCACGCTCAGCGTTGCCATGTATTGAATAATCTGACGGCGACTAAAGTGTTGGTTTGACATGGTACGGCTCTCTTGCTCGCTTTATGGATTCTTCTGCACTTAGTGTGACCCTGGCGGGTCGGCAAACTCCCAGTGTCAAAGTGTAGAGCAATCTAAGCTCAGGACACAGAGAATGATCTGGGCATAGTAACGTGAGAATTTGGGTTTTTTTTGCGATTTTTCACCGGCTAAGCACTGCTTGCACAGCATTGCTGGCACTCTGTTACACTGCCGCCCCGTTTATTCCGGAAATGGCCTACCACGTGAGTCAGCAACTTTTTTCCAGTTTACCCCTACCCCCTGCCCAGCTTGTCAATCTGGAGAGCATGGGCTACTCAGCAATGACTCCGATCCAGGCGGCGACCTTGCCGCAGGCGTTGGCAGGCATGGATCTCATCGGTCAGGCCAAAACTGGCAGCGGTAAAACGGCGGCATTTGCGCTGCCGCTGCTGGCCAGACTCAACCCCCGTGATTTTGGCACGCAGGCGCTGATACTCTGTCCCACGCGAGAACTGGCTTCGCAGGTTGCCAGCGAAATCCGGCGTTTAGCGCGTTACCAGCAGAATATCAAGGTTGTCACGCTGTGCGGGGGTCAATCGATAGGGCCGCAAATAGGCTCGCTGGAGCACGGGGCGCATGTAGTCGTAGGCACCCCGGGCCGTATCAAGGATCACCTGCACAAGGAAACTCTGTCGCTAGAGCGCATTAGCACATTGGTGCTGGACGAGGCGGATCGAATGCTGGAGATGGGTTTTATTGATGACATCGCGACAATTATCGGTAAAACGCCGTCATCGAGACAAACATTGTTATTTTCAGCGACGTTTCCGGACAATATCCAATTACTGAGTAGTCGCTTTCAGAATTCCCCGCAGCGCATTAGCGTTGAGTCACTGCATGACGACCAGCAGATCAGTCAACGGTTTTTTGTCTGTCACAAAAACGGGCGACTAGCAGCGCTGGTCAAACTGCTGGCGACGTTTCAGCCTGCTAGCGCTGTCGTATTCTGCAATACCAAAGTATTAGTCCGTGAAGTGTGCGAGTACCTTGATCGCTCTGGTATCCACGCTCAGGCACTGCACGGTGATATGGAGCAGCGCGATCGCGACCAAGTGCTCATACAATTTAAGCAGTTAAGTTGCACTATATTGGTTGCCACCGATGTCGCTGCGCGGGGTCTGGATATTGATGATTTGCCCGCTGTAGTCAATTTTGAGCTGCCACGCAATGCCGAAGTCTATGTCCATCGCATAGGGCGCACGGGGCGCGCAGGCAAAGAGGGCCTAGCGATTAGTCTCCTTACCGAATCGGAGCATTATAAGCTGCAGGCTATTGGGCTGTATCAGCGTCGCGAGTTGGAGTTCGAGGTAATTGATCAGGTACAGGATACGAATAAGCAGTTGCCCCAGCCTGCCTTTGCCACCTTGTGTATTCATGGCGGACGCAAAGAGAAGGTCCGGGCGGGTGACGTCCTCGGGGCACTGACGGGAGAGGCGGGAATCGATGGTAAAGCCGTGGGCAAGATTACCGTGACGGAATATTCCACGTATGTGGCCATCGCCCGACCTCAGGCAGATAGAGCCCTGGGACGTTTGCTCAATGGTAAGATCAAGGGGCGTAAGTTCAAAGTGCGCAAACTCTAGAATGGCTCAGACAATTTGGATTATTACCGCAGACCGCGCTCGACCTTGTACGGTAAATACTCTAGAGTGCTGCCCCTATTTGCAATCCCTTCGTACTCGTACTTCAACCACACACTCGTGTCAGGAAAACTCCGTTGATTTCTACCGCCAATATCACTATGCAGTTTGCTGCCAAGCCCCTATTTGAAAATATCTCGGTCAAGTTCGGTGATGGCAATCGCTATGGCCTGATCGGCGCTAATGGCTGCGGAAAATCAACCTTCATGAAGATCCTAGACGGCAGTCTGGTGCCCTCAGCTGGCAATGTGTCTATTACGCCAAATGAGCGTCTTGGCAGATTAAACCAGGATCAGTTCGCCTTTGAGAAATACTCCGTTGTCGATTCGGTCTTGATGGGCCACGAGGAGTTGTGGGCGGTTAAACAGGAGCGGGACCGTATCTACTCACTGCCTGAGATGTCGGAAGAGGACGGTATGAAGGTTGCAGAGTTGGAGGTCCAGTTTGCTGAAATGGACGGTTACAGCGCTGAAAGCCGTGCGGGAGAGATACTGATGGGCGCAGGTATTGCCCAAGAGCTTCACTACGGTCTAATGAGCCAGGTGGCGCCGGGTTGGAAATTGCGTGTACTGCTGGCTCAGGCCCTGTTTTCGGATCCTGACATATTGTTGCTGGACGAACCCACCAACAACCTCGATATCGACACGATTCGCTGGCTGGAAGCTATGCTTAATGAGCGTAAGTGCACGATGGTTATCATTTCGCACGATCGACATTTCCTCAATGCAGTGTGTACCCATATGGCCGATATCGACTATGGCGAACTGCGTGTTTATCCAGGCAACTATGATGACTTTATGACGGCATCTACCGCAGCGCGCGAGCGTCAGCAGTCGCAAAATGCCAAGAAGAGCGCTGAAATTGCCGATCTTCAACAGTTTGTTAGCCGCTTCTCGGCGAACGCCTCCAAGGCCAAGCAGGCCACCTCGCGTGCGAAGCGTATTGAAAAAATTAAGCTGGATGACATCAAGCCGTCCAGCCGAATCAGTCCCTACATCCGGTTCAAGCAGGAAAAGAAGTTGCACCGCCAGGCGCTGGTGCTGGATAAGTTGTCCCACGGATTCGATGAGGGGCCACTATTTACTAAGGGGAGTATGATTCTTGAAGCGGGCGCTCGAGTGGCAGTCATTGGCGAAAACGGTGCGGGCAAGACAACGTTTCTGCGTTGCCTGATAAATGAAGTCGCAGCGAACAGCGGCAGCGTCAAGTGGGCGGAAAACGCTACGCTGGGTTACTGTCCGCAGGATAGTACTTCTGCATTTAATGGTGAACTCAATTTGTTTGACTGGATGAGTCAGTGGCGCAAACCTCATCACGACGATCAGATTGTGCGCGCTACGCTCGGCAGGCTGCTGTTTTCATCGGATGACTTTCAAAAGCAGGCGAAAGTCTGCTCCGGTGGAGAAAAGAACCGCTTACTATTTGGTAAACTGATGATGATGGATACCAATATTCTTTTGTTGGACGAACCGACCAACCACTTGGACATGGAGTGTATTGAGTCTCTGAACCTTGCGCTCGAGCACTATGACGGCACGCTAATTTTTGTCAGCCATGATCGTGAGTTCGTGTCATCACTGGCGACGCGGATTATCGACATCCAGAATCACGAGTTAGTGGATTTCCAGGGTACCTACGAAGAGTATCTGAGCTCCCAAGAGCAGCGAGAAATACGCACTAATTAATGTGCTTTCAGTACATGCCTGAAAAATCTGGCGCGCATTTATTCCAATAAGTCCGGCTGTTCGGCGATAATGACATCGTACAGAGGCTGAAAGTTGAATTGTCCTGCGAAAGGGTTGCCGATGATTTCCCGTGTGAGAAGTGCAACTTCGTGGCGTATGAGTTTGGGTGTCCCGGCCGCTTCAGCCATCAACTGCGCCTGACAGCTGCGCTCCATGGTAATGAACCACCAGGCCGCGGCCTCGATAGTTTCACCCACAGTGAGTAGGCCGTGGTTTTGCAGGATGGCTGCTTTGCGATCACCCAATGCCGCTGCGATCAGTTCGCCCTCGCTATTGTCTAATATCACGCCGCTAAAATCATCAAACAGGACATGGTCTTCATAGAAGGCACAGCTGTCTTGGGTCAGCGGATCCAGTAGTTTTCCGAGTGAGGCAAAGGCCTTGCCATACAATGAGTGGGAGTGCGCTGCTGCCGTTACCTTGGGGTTGGCCATATGAATTCGCGAGTGAATGGTGAACGCTGCGCCATTGAGTAAACCCTTTCCCTCAACTACCTCGCCAGTGTGACTGACCAGTAGCAACTCGGACACCTTGACCTGTTTGAAAGATCTGCCCATGGGGTTCACCCAAAAATGATCAGTTCGCTCGGGATCGCGCACAGTGATGTGACCCGCGACACCCTCATCAAAACCGAATTTTCCAAACAGGCGCAATGAAGCGGCCAACTTGTTTTTTCGATCCTGGCGTATCTCGTCCATATTTACTGGCTGTGGAGTCATGCCGTTTGTGTCGCCTATATTCATGACGATACTGTTTGCTGGGCCCTTCATATTATGTACCTCGCTCATGGTTTTACAGCGTTGTAGCACAGTCTACACTTATCTCATGCTAAAAATCGATAAGTAGCGAGATGCGATAGCGCATAATTAGTCGAAGGCTCGCTGTCACTAGATCTGGCAGGTCCTGTTGTTTCAGTGCTTTACAAAAAGGGTGACAGTGGCACGAAGCTCTGTCTGCAGGCCGAGGGCAGCCATTATGGCACAGTACTTTGAATGCTGTTGGGCCCTCGATTTATAGGTGGCGCATATGGAATTCAATGTGTTCGCCGATGAATGAGGCAATGAAGAAGTAGCTGTGATCGTAGCCTGCCTGTCTGCGTATTGTGATGGGGTAGTTGGCGTCAGCACAGGCCTTCTCCAGCAGCTCTATTTTCAATTGCTGGACCAGAAAATTGTCGGCATCGCCCTGATCCACCAGCAAGGGTAACTGCTGTTCGGCAGCCATTACGAGCTCAGTAGCATCGTAACGCTTCCAGCGTTCACGATCGCTGCCAATATAATGTTCGAGTGCTTTCTGGCCCCAGGGGCAGTTGATAGGGGAGCAGATGGGTGCAAAAGCAGAGGCTGAGCGATAGCGCCCGGTATTTTTCAACGCGATAGTCAGCGCGCCATGTCCTCCCATGGAGTGACCAAAAATTCCTGCGCGCTCGCTGTCTATTGGCAGGTTGGTGGCTATTAGTTTCGGCAATTCGTTCACAATATAGTCGTACATCCGGTAGTGACGGGACCAGGGTGGCTGCTCTGCATCAACATAAAAACCGGCACCTAATCCGAAATCGTAAGAAGCCTCTGGATCATCGGGCACACCTTCTCCACGCGGGCTTGTGTCCGGGGCGACAATAGCAACGCCGTGTCGGGCGGCATACTGTTGCGCGCCCGCCTTTTGCATGGCGTTTTCGTCGGTGCAGGTCAACCCCGACAGCCAGTAAAGTACGGGCACGTCATTCTGCTGCGCTGCCGGTGGCAGATAAACTGAAAAATTCATATCGCAGTCGAGCGTTTTCGAAGTGTGGGAGAAGCGTAGCTGCCGCCCACCAAAAGACGATGTTTCCATTATTTTTACTAAGGGGCCCACTAGATACAACCTCTTGTGATGGTGAGGATGCGAATTGTTACAGACATGGTGACAGAATGCGAGTGAGTGAGTGTGACCACCCCGAGTTCTCAGTAACGTTTGTTATCTAGATGAATATTACAGCATCAGATGTGTGTCGTCATTGGCAGCATAATAGACTTCGCTTCCTTTAGCCTACGCATGTCCTACCTGTAAAATTTGTACTCATTTACAAATCAAACGCACACTAACGGGAGTATAAAAAGGAGTAAAACTCTCGCTAATGTGCTCTATTTGTTAGCGCCTTAGTAAACGACGACGGACCGGATGCTTTCGCCGCTGTGCATGAGATCGAACGCCTTATTGATATCTGTCAATGGCATGGTATGGGTAATCAGATCGTCAATTTGTATCTTGCCTTCCATATACCAGTCGACGATTTTTGGAACATCCGTACGACCACGTGCACCTCCGAAAGCGGTGCCGCGCCAGGAGCGTCCAGTGACTAGCTGGAATGGGCGCGTCGATATTTCCTGCCCCGCGCCAGCAACACCGATAATACAACTTTGTCCCCAGCCCTTGTGGCAACATTCCAGCGCCTGGCGCATCACATCGACATTGCCAATGCACTCAAAGCTGTAGTCCACACCACCGCCCGTCATTTCAACCAGATGATCAACCACGTTTTCAACTGTGTTCGGATTCACGAAATCCGTCATGCCGAATTTTTTTGCCAGCTCAACTTTTGAGGGATTGATGTCGACACCAATAATGCGTGTTGCACCTACCATTCTGGCGCCCTGGATGACATTGAGGCCGATGCCCCCGAGACCGAAAACCGCAACGGTAGAGCCGGGCTCGACCTTCATGGTGAAAGCGACCGCGCCGATACCGGTAGTGACGCCACAGCCGATGTAGCAGATCTTGTCAAACGGCGCGTCCTCGCGCACTTTGGCGAGCGAAATTTCCGGCAGTACACTGTGGTTGGCGAACGTGCTACAGCCCATATAGTGCAGGATGGGTTTACCATCCAGCGAAAACCGGCTGGTACCGTCTGGCATTACGCCCTGCCCCTGTGTTGCGCGCACTGCCTGGCATAGGTTGGTCTTGGGGTTGAGACAGTATTCGCACTCTCGGCACTCGGCTGTATACAAAGGAATCACATGGTCGCCTGCTTTTAGAGAGGTGACGCCGGGACCGACTTCGACCACAACGCCCGCACCTTCGTGTCCGAGTATGGCGGGAAATGCCCCTTCGGGGTCGTCACCCGATAAAGTGAAGGCATCGGTGTGGCAGACCCCTGTCGCCTTCATTTCCACCATGACCTCACCGGCTTGCGGTCCCTCTAGATCAACGTCAACGATTTCCAAGGGTTTGCCCGCTTCAAAGGCAACTGCTGCGCGTGTTTTCATTGTAATCCTCTAAAAAATCAACTGACAGGGGGCGTCAGTTTAACGATATGCCTGTCAGAGATAAACAGCGCAGTGGTTAGCAAAAGGGATTTATACCGACCAGCGTTCCAGACAGAGTGTCAGCCACCGTTTAAGTGCCGCGCTGTGGAATTTATCGCGGTGCGTGATGAGATACCACTCACGGCGGAAGTCACGCCCAGGCACCTTAAGTGGCACCAACGAGCCGCGTTTAAACGCTTCTGCTACACAGATCTGCGACAGGCAACCCACTCCCAGACCCGCCTCTACGGCGCGTTTGATGCCTTCAGTGTGTTGCAGTTCCATGCCGATGTGCAGATCCGTCAGAATACCCTGCATTGCACGGTCGAACGCCTGACGGGTACCGGAGCCCGGTTCCCGAACGATCCAGGGTAAGGTTAACAAGTCTTGATCAGACAGGGCAGTCGATGTTGACAGCGGATGGTTTGGGGCGGCGAACACCACCAGCTCATCACGCCGCCAGTGCACAATATCTAGATCTGGGTGCTGCAGTTCGCCTTCAATCAGTCCCATATCGAGTTCGAATCCGGCGACTTGTTTGACAATGGTCTCAGTATTCGCCACACGTAAAATAATATCCGACCTTGCATTTTGTTGGCGAAAGTCAGCGATCATGTTGACAGCAATATAGTTGCCAATGGTCAGCGTAGCGCCTATTTCGAGTTGTCCCACCACGTCTTCGCCGGTCAGTGCTTGCTCAAGGGAACGCGCTTGCTCCAGCAGACTTTCGACCTGGGGCCTGAGTTGCTGCCCCAACTCGCTGAGCTGTAGTCGCTTGCCCAGCCGATCGAAGAGCTTCATATCAAACTGGCGTTCCAATTCCTTGAGCGAGCCACTGGCTGCCGACTGAGACATAGCCAGCGTCTCGGCAGCGCGGGTTACGTTTTCGTAACGGGCGGTAGCAAGAAAAACTTCCAGTTGGCGCAAGCTGTAACGCATGAGTCCCTCTATATTGGAAAATACGATATATATTATAGAATATAACCGTTTTACCGATTTAAAGACAGTCCCTATTCTGTTTGCTTCGACATTTGATAAAGAGCAAAAGCCCATGCCACAGATACGACGAGAACACGTAACAGCTGTTCACCACTGGACAGATCGTTTGTTCAGCTTCAAGACCACACGCAATCCGGGTTTTCGATTCAAGAATGGTCATTTCACTATGATTGGGTTGGAGAGCGAGGGTAAGCCGCTAATGCGTGCGTATAGCCTAGCCAGCGCCAATCATGAGGACGAGTTGGAGTTCTTCAGTATCAAGGTGCCCGATGGACCGCTGACATCCAAACTACAAGCGATTGAGGTGGGCGATGCCTTGTTAGTGAATAGCAAGGCGACGGGTACCCTGGTGCAGGATAATCTGTTGCCGGGCAAGCATTTGTATCTCATCGCCACAGGTACCGGGCTGGCGCCTTTTCTCAGTCTCATCCGGGACCCCGAGCTTTATGAACAGTACGATAAGATTATTTTGACTCACGGCTGCCGCTATACCGATGAACTAGCCTATCGAGAACTGATTACCGACCATCTCCCTCGGCACGAGTATCTTGGTGAGATGGTGCGTGAGAAGCTGCTCTATTATCCAACGGTCACGCGGGAAAAGTTTGCCAACAATGGGCGGCTTACTGACCTACTGCGTATTGGAAAGCTCACCACGGATCTTGATTTGCCGCCAGTAAATGTCGACACGGACCGATTTATGATTTGTGGCAGTCCCAGTATGCTCAAGGATATATCCACCCTCTTAGATTCTCGCGGCTTAAGAGAGGCGCGCCATGGCGAGGCTGGACATTACGTTATTGAGCGGGCCTTTGTAGAAAGCTGAGTGCTGCAAATGGTCTATTGAATTATAGTTTCAGCGCACGCTGTCGATGCATATTCCTCAAAATTTCTAACTTTAGAACCTCAGCGCATCTTAGTATAGATTAAAATTTTTTATTCACAGAAGAAGCGATGAATGATACACCGGTATGGAGCAATGATGATCTTTCCCCAGCTAACACCCACTACCTTATTGTCGGTGGGTTGACCGGTTTAGGACTTTTCTTTGCCTGCATTCTTGTCTGCAATTGTGGTTTTTTATCGCGAGGAATGAAGATTTAAAGCGCACTGTGCCAGTAATGGATGCCACACACTGGGGGCTGACGTTTCTGCGACTGTATGTTGGATTTGATCTTGTTCCTCACTTTACCGAAAAGCTTTTTGCCGGCTCTGCACCCCGCTTAGAAGATATTGCAGCTTTTCAGAGTCTGGGTCTGTCGGGCGCTTTTTGTTTCGTATTAGCTGCAGCTCTTTGTGAGTTGGGCATCGCCATTTGGTATTGGTTTGGGCTTTCTTCCGCGCCTGACAGGTGCCTGTGCAGCAATGTATTTCCTGATTGCGACCTATCTTGGGGGACATTTTGGTAACGGATTCATCTGGGCGTCTGAGGGCGGTGGATGGGAATATCCAGCGTTGATGATCGCCCTATTTCTTGTGTTTACTGCTATCGGTGCGACCCGGTTTTCATTGGATGGTATGATGAGAAATGTGGGTCGGTAATGAGTCACGTTTTGGTCGCTAGGAAAAATAGGGGTTGCAGTTGTCCTCCCCTGACAGAATGCCCAGATGTGGAGATAGAATATGCGAGATAGCCGCTTTTTACCGTTGCTTGGTTTGTGTCTAGCAGCACTGCTCGCTGCCTGCAATAACCTGCCGAGTACGCCCACGGCCACAGTGGATTACAACCGCAAGTACGACTTTAGTCACGTGCACAAAATTGCGATTCAGCCAATAGCTCGTGACACTGTCGAGACGATGATGGTGTCCGACATGCAGATTAGCAGTCTCAATGAGGCACTGACCGCAGAACTGCAGCGACGAGGCTTCCAAGTAGTAACAGGAGACTCTTACGCGGACATGTTCCTCGCCTGGAGGTTTGTGCCACACGAAAGTGCAACTGTGAGTACATTCGATCCAGCGACGCAGAAAATGACTCAGGCTACGATCTATGTCGACATGATTGACCCCGTCATTCTGCAAACGGTTTGGAGAGCGACTTTTCGTGCGCGTCTGCATGATCAATCTGACAGTGAAGCGGTAGCGGAATACAGTCGACAATCGGTAGCATCGATTCTCGCACAATTTCCGCCTAACCCTCTTGAGCGCTGATTCCGCCTGCACGGGTAGGTGTTGTGGTCGCTATTTAACCGACGATACTGTACGCTACAGCTCTCTTATAGCCTTCAGATAGTCACCTGAGCATGGGGCTAATCAGAATAAGCCAAGAGAATTTTCATGACATTTGATGAGCTCGGTCTGTCTGCGCCGTTATTGCGTGCAATCGAAGAAAAGGGCTATCGCCAACCCAGTCCCATTCAGGCCGTTGCCATTCCGGCCGTTCTATCCGGTCGCGATTTGATGGCCGCCGCCCAGACCGGTACCGGTAAAACGGCGGGGTTTACACTGCCGATATTGGAGTTACTCCACGCAAAGGGTGTTGCGCATCCTCATCGCATCAGAGCGCTGGTGCTGACGCCTACGCGCGAACTGGCAGCTCAGGTTGCCGAAAGCATCGCGACCTATGGTGCGCACCTGCCGTTCAAGTCGACGGTGGTGTTCGGTGGCGTAAAGCCCAATCCTCAGATTGCCGCATTGCGTAAGGGCATCGACATCCTGGTGGCTACGCCGGGCCGATTGCTAGACTTGTGCCAACAGGGTGAGGTGAAATTCTCTGATATTGAAGTTCTCGTCTTGGATGAGGCTGATCGCATGCTCGACATGGGTTTTATTCACGATATCCGCCGCATTCTTAAGCTGCTGCCGCAGCAGCGTCAAAACCTGATGTTCTCGGCAACGTTCGCTAACGAGATCAGGGGCTTGGCCAAAACGATAATGAACAACCCTCTGGAAGTGTCGGTGTCTGCTCCTAATACAACCGCTGAGAGGGTGAAACAGTGGGTATACCCGGTAGACAAAATCCGTAAATCCGCATTACTGCGGGAGCTTGTTGTACAGAACGATTGGCAGCAAGTATTAGTGTTCAGTCGGACAAAGCATGGCGCCAACCGGCTGTCAGAGTATTTGGAAAAGGCCGGTGTTAATGCCTCCGCGATTCACGGTAACAAGAGTCAGGGTGCTCGCACCAATGCTTTGTCAGGATTTAAGAGCGGTAAGATACGTGTGCTGGTAGCAACGGATATTGCGGCTCGCGGACTCGATATTGCGCAATTGCCACAGGTGGTCAATTTCGACTTACCCAATGTCCCTGAAGATTATGTGCATCGGATTGGCCGGACGGGTCGGGCGGGTGCTTCCGGGCGAGCATTTTCCCTAGTCAGCGCGGATGAGATCAAACAGCTTAATGACATTGAACAGGTTATTCAGCGGCATATTACCCGAGAATATGTTGATGGGTTCGAGCCTGATCATGAAGTCCCTGCTAGTGCACCGCTGCGTAAGCCCCGCACGTCGGGACAGGGGAAGACCGCTGGTGGGCGAGGTCGTCGCGATGACAAACAGCCTGGTCCTACTTCACGTGGACGCAGTACAGAAGGGCATAATCGGCCGAGACAAAAAAAGCGAACAGGCAACAGCACAAGATAGGTTTGGTTGTCAGCATGCCTTTTTTACTACGATTCATACCCTCTCAGTGGTCAAAGAGAGATAAGGGCCATCAGTACCCCGCATCTCCTGCCTTCAATATGGCTGCAAAATCTTCCTCCAGACGCACATAAGTGTCACTGCGCGGTTTGAGGACAAAGATAGTGTCACTGACCTGATCTAGGTCGTAAGCCTCTTTGCGCAACTCTCCCTTGAGCATTTTGAACGTACCCGTTGTGTCTAGTTCACTTTGGATGCGAAGAAACACAGGTCGAGCGTAAGCGGGTAAGTGTGAATTGACATAGTTGGAAAAACTCTCGATATCCAGTGTGTCTAGCCCTTCAGTCAATACCATTGATGCCATGCCAGCCCTGCCGTCGGCCTTCGGGATTTCCACGCCGTAGACGTTGCAAAAATCTATCTGAGCATGAGCATTGATAACTTCACCGACCTCGTTGGTTGAAACATTTTCAGATTTCCAGCGAAAAGTATCGCCTACACGATCGACGAACTGAAAGTGAGGTAGTCCAAGAGAAAATCCCACGTCCACTGTTTTCATCAGGTCACCGGTATTAAACCACGTATCTCCTATTTCAAAGATGTCGCGCAGGACCTTCTTTTCAGTGTCTTCTTTGCTGGTATAGCCATCGAACGTTGTATTTTTTGTAATTTTTCCCAACAGTAGGCCAGGATCACCATCGGCGACTCGGATACAAAGGCCTTTTTCATCCAACACGATTTCGTCTGCGTGTACATCGTATTTTACTAAGGCTATTGGAACGCTGGTGGTGCCCACCGTGCAATCCTTATTTAACATATTGACGAATGCGACATTGCCCTCACTCGAGCCATAAAACTCTGCGATTCGTTCGAGGCCGAAGCGACTTTTGAATTCATGCCAGACATCAGGCCGCAGCCCATTGCCCATCATGCGGGTCAGGGGCGTATTGTGGTCGTCTGGTTGCGCAGGAACATTCAGTAGGTAACGACATAATTCGCCGATATAAATAAAGCAGGTTGCATGATGCTCACGTACTTCACGCAGGAAGTTGCTACCAGAAAACCTTCGCCGGATAAACATGCAGGCTCCGGACGAAAACGCAGCGCCTGCGCCGAGAAATAGACCTGTGCCGTGATAAAGCGGTAGGCAGAGATAGATGCAGTCGTTCTCTTTACATTTGATGCCGCCCTTGTATGAAAGCGTAGAAGACAGTAAGAATCGACGGTTGGTGATGACTGCGGCCTTGGGCAGACCGGTAGTGCCGGAGGTATACATATACAACGCCACAGTGGCTAGGGTATTTCGGTTTGTCTGGGCGGGGTTGGTGTCGTCCGCGGTGCCTTCTTCCAGATTTATAGCCCACTTGGGACATGGCTGCTCGCCTGTGTCTTTGACGAACAGCCAGTTTTTGATGCATTCAAGACCGGGATTGGACTTCACGTCGACTATTTCTTGCAGGCGCTCTTCGCCGAAGATACACATTTTGGAATTGGCGATCTTGATACAATGTATAAGCGGTAAGCCTGTCAGGTTGGTATTGATTAGAGCGGCAATGGCACCGAGCTTATTCAGAGCAATAAGCGAGGTCAGGAACTCAATGCGGTTTTCCATGATGAGGCTTACAGCATCTCCGGCTACCAAACCCCGGGCTCGCAAGGCGCCTGAGCATTGGTTAGCCTTGGCATTAAGCTCCGTCCAAGTGAGTCTCTGCCCTTCAAATATGACAGCAGTATGCGTAGGAAAGCGTGCTGCAGTGCGCTCCACTCTGGCCGCGAGGCAGTCTGTGGTGTCTAATGGCTTGGCTTTTGTCTCTTTAGTAATCTCTAGCAGAGTGGGTACCGCTGCCAGTGTTGAGAGGACGTTTTTTAGACTCATGGTGTTGGTCTCTATTATTCGACATTATAATTGAACTATATCTGACATAAGCTAGTGCGGTAAGACAAAACTCGTTTTAATTTTACAGGATGGATGGTCTTGGCTCTAGGTCTGAGAACGTTAGGAATTGTGCCGCCCGATAACGATGCAGGTCAGGTGTTGTGTGATGCTACTGCAATTCCATTGCGGTATTTACGTGCATAGACTTTCGACTCTTCAAGGACTTTACCCATTGTGGTGGCGGTTAGTGCAAGTCTGTCCCAAAAATCCAATCGACAAGAGTAACGCTGGAATGTATATCAACGGTCATAGGCGAAACACGCCAAAAAGTGCGGCGTGGTCAGACAGTTCGCGCCAGTGCTCGGTACTGAGACGTTTGCAAGCGGTTGGTTTTAACCCGCGGTAGTAAATGCGGTCCACTGGCAGAAGCGGCGCCCAAACGGGAAAGGTCAAGGCGTGGCGGCCATGCAGTTTTACGAACAGTTCCTCTAGGTCCAGCTCAGTATGTAGCTGGTGTCCCGCGCGGCGCCGCCAGTCGTTGAAATCCCCGGCGATGATCAATGGCTCATTATCGGGAACATGGCTTTTTATTCTGTCGGTGAGAGCTTGCAGTTGCTCGCGGCGTTCTTGTTCAAGCAGTCCCAGATGGACACAAAGAGTATGCAGGCGACTTTTTTTTTGTGGTAGTTCAATCACACCGTGTAAGATGCTGCGACTGGAGCCTCGGAAAACTGAAATATCGATATTCTCCCAGCTGACGAAAGGATGCTTGCTTAAAATAGCATTACCATGATCTCCTTTACGATAGATCGCGTTGCGTCCATAAGCGAAGTGAGGCCAGGCCTCCTCTGCCAGATACTCAAAATGTGGCTGATCTGGGTAAGAGAAGCGCCTACGTTTGGCGTTACTTTTGATCGCTGTGCCATGAATTTCTTGCAGGAAGACAATGTCTGCGCCGGTCTCGGCGATACGGTCGCGCATAGCCTTCAACACAAATCGACGATTGCCACTGCAATAGCCCTTGTGGATGTTGTAGGTCAATACATTGATGTCGTCACTCACAGGTATACTCGTCATAAAGGCACAGAAAACTATTGTTCGTCAGCAGAGCTTTCAGGTGGCTGCCATAGCAAAAAAACGGCGAGTTCTCGCTGTTCGGACTCGGTCAGAGGAAATAACGGCATAGGCGACGGCGGAGCTGCCAGCACGTCGATCACTGCCGCATAACCGAGACGCTCGTTCAGATTCTCTAATCGTTTCGGATTTTCGCCCTCTTCATGACAACTTTGACACTGGTAGCGCTGATAGAGTTCATTGCCTTGATCGGCCATAGTTGCCATATTGGCTGTCTCAACCCATTCGGGCGGTTGGGCGTCGAGACGTTTCACCGTGGGTAGTTCAAAGGCGGCAGCGTTATTGTTATCGGCTGCGCCGTAGCGAACTCGATAGATTGCTCCGGCGTAATCATCGGAGATATAAATTGCGCCGTCAGGTCCCTGGGCGACGTCAACCGGACGGCCACTGATTGTTCCGTCTCGGTTGAAACCGGTCAGAAAATCGCGTTCTTCGATACCGTCAGTTCCCCAATGCAATGACACCACTTTATAACCGTCTGGGGAGCTGCGATTCCATGAGCCATGTAATGCCACCAGCGCAGCACGCTCATAGGACCGAGGGAGAGTGTTTGCGTCAAGGAATGTCATGCCCAAGGGTGCATTATGGGCGCGAAAATTGTGCGCGGGGGCGGTTGGGTCGCGGTCCTTCGCAAACGGATCATCGCCCATGTCTGGGTCCGCAATGTTGTCACCGTAAAAGTAGGGCCAACCATAAAAATTACCCGCTTCTATCTGGTTTAATTCACAGGGGGGGAGGCCATCGCCCAACAGGTCGCGTCCGTTCTCCGTAGCATAGAGCGCGCCATTCCAGGGAGCCCAGTCAAAGCCAACACTATTACGCAGCCCTGTCGCAATGATTTCAGGCTGGCTGCCATCAAGTTGAAAGCGCATTAGGGTTGCCCGCCTAGAATCCTCTTCCTCGCAGATATTGCAAGTAGATCCTTGCGCCAAATACAGCTTTTGATCCTGGCCTATGCGAATAGTTTTGCTCCAATGGTTGCCGTTATCAGTCAAACCTTCCACCACAGTCTCCAGGGCACCGACGACAGTTCCAGTGTCACTGTCAAAACGTATGCGGCTTACGCGATTTGACTCGGCGATATACAGCCACCCGCCGCTGATATCCATCCCCAGTGGTCGTTCTAATCCCTCGATCAGTGTTGCCCGAGCATCGGGTTTACCGTCCCCATCTGCGTCACGCCCCAACAGCAGTATGTCGCCGGAATGTGGCCTACTGACGAGTAGGTCTCCCGATGGTGTGAAAAGCAAAAAGCGCGCGCGAGGCAGGTTTGCATCGTAAAGCTCCAGAGTGAAGCCGTCGGGAACGTTATATTGCTGGCGTACGATATCACTATTGGCCGCAGGACCGGCTATGCCCATCATGCTACTGAAAAGCATGCGTAGGCTGGAGCTATCTGTGGTGCCGCTGGCCAGTAAGAAGGCCGGTATACTAACGAGCAGCAGCAGCAGCAGACCCAAGCCGATTAACAATTTGCGCATAGGATGATCCCGTTCCGTGATGCAGACGTGCTGTGGTGAGAGATAAAGCACAAATATAGCACAGGATGCGCTACGAAGATTACTCAGTGCACAGCCGGGCCGCCGATCCACAGCGTCATTCGAAACACATCGGCATGACCTGCGCTCTTTGAGCTGCAGAGTCTATAGCCTCAAGGGTCTGCGATGCCTTAGTCTCTCTGCGGAGCTCTTTGGCGGCATAATGCTCACAGATGTCACTTGACCTGCTGCAGTTGTATACACAAAATGGAGTCTGGGTATCGATATCCGCGTTGGGAGAACAGCTCACAGTTTGGCTCATTGCGTTAAACACACTAAGCACACTCAATTTAAGGTCTATTTTTATGCACAGACTCATAAAGATTATTCTATTTTTTGGCCTGTGTATCGAAGGCTCTGCTGCGTGGGCGAATAGCTATAGCGATACCATAAAGGTATTCAGCGATGCGGGTGAAAGTGGAAAATACTTCAGGATGTCCTATGGTTATGCGTTATTTCCTATCGTAGGTAAGGGGGGGCTGTTCTTCGTCGGTGGAGGATACGGTGAAGGTAAGGTATTTGTTGACACCAAACATGTGGGCAGTTCCACTATGACACAGTTATCGCTGGGCCCGCAAATTGGAGGACAGGCTTTTAGCCAGATCATTTTTTTCCAACATGAGCAGGCTTTTAATGATTTCACCTCGGGTAACTTTGAATTCAGTGCCCAGGCCTCGGCTGTTGTCATTACAGCCGGCGTATCGGCCGAAGCCAATACAGGGGGTGGCACTTCAGCGGGCATGAGTGGCGGGCGCAATGATGCTGTTACAGCATCTGGCGGCTACCGCAAGGGCATGGCCACCTTTACCGTAGCAACAGGCGGATTAATGTTTGAAGCGGCATTGGGGGGGCAGAAATTTAGTTACACACAGCTGTAGCGATGCTTTGTGTGGTCTCGCGCTAGCTCTGATCTTTGGACGCAGCACGCGCAATGTTCTGCGCATCGACTGGAATATCACCCAACAGAACGACATGCCAGCGGTGTGGTCCATGAGCACCGTAAACTAATTCCCCCTCGATATCGGCTGTGCTGGAAGGCCCGGCGATAAAGTTTATGCCGCGGGGGCGTCCGGTTGTTTCCAAAGCATGATTAATTCTTTCCCAAGCCTTCTCCATCGTTGGGACGAGATCGTTTTTATCCACCAGAACGATATGGTGTTCCGGCAGGAAGTTGTTTGCAGCGGGATTGGCCTTGCTGGTCCAGGTTATCACCGCGCCCGTTTCCACTACGCCTAGCCGAGCGAAGCTGAGGGCTACAGGTTCACCGGCTTCTAGCCTACCAAAACGAGGTAGTACTCCCGCATCCCTCCAAGGCATGGCCGCCAGTCGAGGGTCGTTGCCAGCCACCAGACGGTAATTGTGGAAATGTGCATACAGATAATGTGCTATCGCCTTGACCGCCTCTGACCGATTACTCACGCAATCCACGCTACCCTGATTTTTCAGCACATTGAGGATAAAGGCCTGACAGTTCTCGGGCGCGAGAGGCGTGGGGGCGGGTGCAGTGCCCAGAGACAGTCGCTCGCGCTGAATGTTTTCTTCGGTCTCGCCGCGACTCGCTTCGCGCAGCCTAGAAAAAATCTCTGATCGGGCGCTACCGCTCATTGTTCTGCTTCATCTTGGCTTTGTATAACTGCATAAAGGTGTTTTCTTGAGGGGCTGGAAAATCGCGCTGACTGGTCCACCCGCTGGCGAAAGGTAGTCTTGAAAAGCCGCCTCGTTTGCGACCTAACCGGTGCAATATACGAATGCTTGTAGCGGTCAGTGTCTGGTATATCGATGGATGTCTCGCCAGCCAGCTATGCAGTTTCAGACCGTATCGCCAGCGCGGCGCAGATAGTTTTTTTATGCCCTCCTCATGTCGCAAATCGCGCAACAAATCCGGCAGAGGGATATTCGCCGGACATACCTCTGCGCAGCGACCGCAGCTGGTGCATGCATTCGGAAGCAAATGGCTTTGTTCCAGAGAGGTCAATAGCGGTGTCAGTACTGAACCTATGGGGCCCGAATAAGCCGAACCGTAGGCGTGTCCTCCTACGCTGGTATAGATAGGACAGTGATTGAGACAGGCACCGCAGCGTATACATTCGAGTATTTCACGGTAATCGCTGGACAGGATATTACTGCGCTCGTTATCCAGCAGTACGAAATGTGTTTCCAGCGGCCCGTCGATCTCGCCTTCGCGACGAGGCCCTGAGTAGAAGCTGGTATAGCAGCTGTGGGGCTGGCCTGTCGCTGAACGCGCCAGCAATCGTGACATCGCAGTGGCGTCCTCTGCTCGCGGCAGTACCCGGTCGATGGTCGTGCAAATAATTAACACCTTGGGCAGATTGGCGCAGAGGTCGCCGTTACCCTCGTTAGTGACAAGCATGGAATATCCATTCTCGGCGATCAGTGCATTGGCGCCAATAACCCCCACTTCAGCCTGCAGGAAATGCTCCCGCAACACATTACGTGCTTCGGCCACCAGGTCTGAGGTCTTCTGCAGCTCCCTGTGGCCCAGATCATGCTTTTGCTGGAATAGTTCCCGAATTTCGTTAGCAGATTTATGCAGCGCTGGGCTCACAATATGGCTCGGTGTTTCCCCTGCCTGCTGGATAATATATTCGCCCAGGTCAGTTTCTATGACATTAAGACCCGCGCTTTGCAAGAAGCTGTTCAGTCCGGTCTCTTCCGTCACAATGGATTTTCCCTTGGCGATACGCCGGGCGTCGTGTTGCTGGCAGATATCCAAGACGAGGCTGTTGAATTCCTCGCTGTCACGGGCAAAGTGGACCTGATTGCCGTTGTGCACGGCTTCCTTTTCAAACTGACTGAGGTAGTAGTCCAGATTATCCAGACTGTGCTGCCGAATTTTCTTTACGTGGTGCCTGAGGTCGTCAAAACCTTCGAAACTGTCAATTGCAGCTGTACGTATCTGCGACGCGAACAACGCGATTCTATCGCGGCTCTCGGCCTGCCCGCTGTTTTTTAGCGCCTCACTGGCATTATCGAGAAAGGTATCGCTATGTTGTTCCATCGGTTACCTTCCCTCTCCGATAGGGGAGGTGTCCATATCTCCGCTTAACAGCTCTGCTATATGGCGCACCTCGATCTCTTGGCCCTGGCGTTGTGCTCGACCTGCGATATTGAGCAGGCAGCCCAGATCGCCGCCGGCGAGAATTTTGGCCCCGGTAGCGAGTGCATGATCGAGTTTATCATTAACCATTTTCCCTGATATTTCCGGCATCTTTGCACAAAATGTACCGCCAAAACCGCAACAGACTTCGCTCTGCTCTAGTTCATTAATTTCAATGCCACACAGCTCCCGCAGGAGTTGCCGCGGCTGTTCTTTGATGCTCATTTCGCGCAGTCCGGCACAGCTGTCGTGGTAGGTGACGGAGAGGGTGCTCGGCGGATTATTGAGTTGCGGCTCTATGCGGGCGATGTCTTTCAGGAAAACGGTCAACTCAAAAGTCTTGGCGGCTAGTTTGAGTGCACGATCGCGCCACTCTCCTTGCAGTAGTTTGGGGTAGTGGTGGCATATCATGCCGGCACAAGAGCCCGATGGGACCACAACATAATCAGCCGTTTCAAACAGCGCGATGACTTGCTGGGCAAGGGGTGCGGTGGCTTCGTAGTCGCCACTGTTGTATGCAGGTTGGCCGCAACAGGTTTGCTGCAGAGGTACAGTGACCTCACAGCCCGCCTGCTCCAGCAATTTGATGCTAGCGAAGGCTACCGATGGTCGAAACAGGTCTGCCAGGCAGGTGACAAAGAGTGAAACCCGCATGCGCTGCGGGGTAGGCGACTGATCGTGATGCTGCTCATTCATGCAGGTCGCATTTCCTTCCTTGTTGCTGATAGTGTAGAGCCGCTGTGGCAGATCCTAATAGTGCAGTATATCGAATTGAATGAACCGATGTCGCCCTGCATCGCACCGTGTTGCTCATAGTCTAGAAAATTTCTTGCAGGCAGAGTATTGAGATCGCCGCGACAGCGGCCATAATCATCGCCATGGCGCCTTGGGCCAGAGGGTGGTGAGCTTGCAGTAGCTTGACTGCGAGGGTGTTACGGTCGACTTTTGTCCCGCGTATTATCATCGGTGTGATCCATTGCTCAATTTGGGCATCTGGGAACACCGGAAGTAAGCGACTGCCGCAGAAGACGACAATATCGTCGATTAGAAGGAAATGTCCCTGATATTGTACATCGGAGCCGCCCGCGAAATGGTACATCCCAGTGTGGTCTACGAGTAAAAGCCTGTCCCGCCAGATGCCGATGTGCCCAACGGGATGCCTTTCGAGCAGTAGCAGGGCGGCAGCGGGGCCACTGAGTGCTATTAATAGCGCGACGAACGGCCATGCCGTCACGCTTTGCCCTGCGCTCACCAGTATTGCCGCGAGTGCCAGCAGGCTGTAGCTGAAGCGTCTGCGGCGCAACAGCGCGGGCCGATTTTGCATTGGTTCGATCCAGTGGAGTGAATCTGCGTAGTCGTCCAGTGGTTCTGCACCGCGCTCCCGGCGTGATTTGTAGACGAACCTGCGCAATCCCTGCAGGTACCCAGTACATGCGCTTACCACGGTGCCTAGTCCACAGATGAGCAGGAGGCCTAGCCATCCTGCGGTGGCAAGACTGGTGCGCCGCTGCTGTCGTTTGATCAGTGTTTTTAACTGAGTAGATACCAGTGGTGCCTCAATGGCACCCTGAGCACTCAATCTCTGAATCGCGATGCTATGAGAATTGTTAACCAGGGTTTTCTCGCCCCAACTTGTCAGTTGCAGGGTGCCGTTGGCCATCGGTAGTAGAACGTGCTGAATGTAATTCCAATCTTCGTCGAAACGATACAGCCCCATACTCCCTGACTCCGGGTTTTTTAGGATTGCCCACCAGAAGCCCGCCGACCAGACGAAATCGCTAACACCGAATTGTCCGGCCTCTAGTGCGGCCGGTGGCAGCAATGGGATCTCATCCAGTTGTTGACCAAAAGCGCTTGTTTCATAGCGAAATACACGGACCCCAGTACCCTGTGGACTATTGATCAATAATAATCCAGCATGCAGTCGCAATACTGGGTGCGCGGGGATCTCGATGGCAGCGCGAGCCAATATCTTGCCGTCCCGATTCGCTTTTAGCAGCAATCCTGCCGAAGTGTCTATGAGTAAGAGGTTGCCATCCACGGGGTTTATTACGAACGCGTCGATACTGATTTCTTTGAGGCCAGGTAAAAAACGCTGACAGTGAGACGTGAGAAGCTCACAGCGCAGCAGTTGCGAGTTTGTATCGTCTGATCGCTCTGTGTCATCGATAGTAAGGCTGCCAAGAGCGAACAATGTACCGGTATTGTCAAAGGCCATGGGCGGTTTTAGCGTGTTTACTCCAATGGTATTTAGCAGCACCTCACCTGTGCTAATGCCAGAACGATCGTGCAACAGCAGGAAATCTCCCGCCAGCAATACGGGCCTGGAGCGCTGATCGATGGCGACGGCATCAGCGCCAGTGATGATCGGTTCCGTCGGTTGCTCTAAAAAACCCCAGCCCGCTAAAAGAAATCCAAGTAGGGCAATGGCTCCCAGTGTGTAACTTTGGCGCATGCGCTGCTGAGCCCGCGCACTTCGGTCGCGCACCTCATCGGAATTACGAAAGGGCCAAAGCTTGTACAGATTGGGTTTGCCCGATTGGTGTTGGCGCGGGTTCAGTGCAGCGGCGTCAGTGGCCGTTCGCAGTGGCTCGGCGAGCACTGCTTTTACCTCAGATGCCTCCTGCGCAGCCAGTTGTGGGAACACTCTCACAGTATCTGCGCGCGCGCCGGCTGTGACCTTTACCAGTGCGCCTCCTGCACCTAGAACCTGCATTTCATGATAATACCGAGCTGCTTTTTTGCGCTCGAGATTGCGGCGCATGACAACGGTTTCTCCTGAAAAACAATGCTCCAGCCGCACCGGATCGTCGATGGTGAACATTTTTCCAAAGCCCAGCTTTACTGCTGCTGGATCTTTTCCAGCCAGTATCTCGCCGCTAAACGTGAGGTTAAATGTGTTCACCTCGCGCCCAATGTCTCCTTTCATTTTTATCGTTATTTACAGTGAATGTACGAGGATTTAGGGTTCTTTACCAGCGCCACAACCTATCAATAGTCATTTTCAGCACTGGATGCAGCTGGTATTGCAAGGCCTATTGTGTCACCGAATCAACAACCTTGAAGGTCAGGCCTGCGCTTGAGGTTAAGCGGTCCAAGTATTTTCCGGCTAAAGCTGAAGCAGGCGTCCAGAATCCTCCGCCCACGGTCAGCTCATCTTTTGCCAGACACACGGCAGCTTCGCCTAGCATTCTAGCGGTTGAGCCGTATCCGGGGTCCAAGTCACCACTGACGCTGATCGTGATCTCTTTTTGAGGGTTCTGAGAGTCAATGCCGCGGAAAAAAACTTCATAGTAGCCGGCCTCTCGCTGATCACGCGTTGGCCCTTCACCCGGCTTGGGCAAAAAGCGTTGTGCCAGTTTTCGTGTTGGGCCCAAGGCTAACGCGACCATGCCTATACCGCCTGCTATAGTGTTGCGAGTGGCCTGGTAGCGGGAGGTATTGAGGGTGGCTTCGTCATAGCGAAAACTCTCGCCCCATGGAAAGCCCAGCAGCGCGTTACTGCGACGTACTACGCGAGTGTTAATGGCAGCCATGATGAAAGGCGAGGTCCACTGATTAAAATCCGCATCAAACTTTGCGCTTACCTGATCGGGGCCATCCCGGCCCGCGGGGGTGCCTGCAGGGTAGAGCGCATAGGGGTTAGCCACTTCGCGTCGCACGGAAGGGTCGTTCTGAGCCTCTTCCATCATATTGAGGACACTGGCGATCGTGCCGCCACTGGCGGCGCCCCGATTGCGGCCGACCCGCGCTTTGACCTGCTGGGCATAGACGCCATGACGTTCGAGCATCACCTGCTGTAGATACCAGTTCCCCATATCAAAGGGTACTGAATCGAAGCCGCAGGTATGCACAATGCGGGCTCCACTCGCCTCGGCGGCTTTCTGATATTGAGGGATTACCCTCGCCATCCATTGCACTTCACCTGTTAGATCGCAGTAATGTGTGCCCGCCTCGACGCAGGACTCAACCAGCGTTGTGCCATATTTCGCGTAGGGTCCAACAGTCGTGCATATCACGCGCGCCTTCTGTACTAGTGTCGCAAGGCTGTCGGGGTCGTTGCTGTCGGCGATGAGGATGGGAAGCTGGTCATGCTGTCCATCGGCGAGACAGGACTGTCGCACAGACTCAAGTTTGTTACGATTACGCCCGGCGATGGCCCAGCGGAGTTCACCGTCCACGCCATAGGTTTCCGCTAGGTACTCCACGACTAATTGACCTGTAAAGCCGGTTGCTCCCCAGACGATGATATCGAATTCGCGCTTGGACATTGGAATCTCCTAGTGAATGCCGTGCATCATTTTTTTCAACAGTGGGGACAGTAATAACAATAGTGCTGCCATTGCCAGGCCCACGTACAGTAAATTGGTAAATAACGCCGTATAGCTTGCCAGTGCGGCGCCAATATCGGTCACTGCGCCGTTAACGGTTTCAACCGCTGCCAGCTTAGCCAATTGTACGGCAACAAACTCAGAGTAAGCAGTTGCCAGAAACCAGGCTCCCATCATGACCCCGACCACGCTTGGAACGGAGAGCTTGGTGACGGCCGATAGCCCTACAGGGGAGAGACATAGCTCGCCAGTGGTGTGTAATAAGTAGGCCAGCACCATCCAATACCCAGCCACCATGCCGGCCTCGTTCGGTGTGGCTGCGCCGATGACAAGAGCCCCAAATCCGAGTCCTGCCTGAGCGATACCCAGCGCGAACTTAACGGGAGTATTAGGCTCGAGCCCCCGTCGACCTAAAAAGATCCAGAGCCAGGCAAAAAGCGGGGCAAACACAAAAATAAAGAACGCGTTGAGTGAGCCAAACTGGGATGCCGTCATCTCCAAGCCGAGAATATTACGATCCAGTACACGGTCGGCGTACAGAGTCATAGAGGCGGAGGCTTGCTCAAATAGCGCCCAGAATACCACGCTAGACATGGTTAGAATGATCAGCGCCAGCATGCGGCTGCGCTCAATCGGATTGCATTTGACCATGATGAACCAGCCCAGCCCTAGCAGTACTGTCACTGAGAGTAGATTTAGGGTGTGCCCAACCGCGCTGTGAAATTGCAGCATTTTCCAGACCGCAATAACGCCCAGCAGGCCGCACAGATAGATTGTCCATTCCTTATTCAGGCCGATCGGAGATTTTTGTTTAAGAGTAGCGCTATTGTGGGGTTCGGCAAGACCGTGTAGGTATTTTTGTCCGAGCAGAAAGGTGGCCAGTCCTATGGCCATTCCAATTCCTGCCACACCGAAACCGTAGCGCCAACCAAAAGTTTCGCCAAGGTAGCCACACAGTAAAGTCGCAGCAAAGGCACCCATGTTGATGCCCATATAAAAAATGGTAAAGCCTGCATCACGCCTTGGATCGTCCTGAGCGTAGAGCTTACCCACAATCGTAGAGATGTTTGGCTTGAGAAAGCCCACCCCGATGACGATCAGTGCCAGCGACAAATAAAAGACTTGTAGACTGCCCTCATCGCGAATGACCTGATCCCCGACCACACGAGCCTGCTCTCCCTCCATTGCCATGCCCAGATGGCCTAATACCAGTAATACCCCACCGAAGATCACGGCCTTGCGCATACCGAGATAGCGGTCTGCCAGCAGGCCACCTATAACAGGCATGGCGTATACCAGTGCGGCGTAGCTACCGAGTACTTCGAGCCCATTGCTATCACTGAACAGGTGATATTTCGTTAGGTAAAGCAGCAGGAGGAATTTCATGCCATAGAAAGAAAAACGTTCCCACATTTCAGTGGCAAAGCAGACAAATAGCCCAAGGGGATGACCGAAAAAGGCGTTGTCTGTTACGGGCAAAGGTGATGCCGCATTGGCGTTGGTCATTATTATTCTGCTTCCGATGAGGTCGAGGCTGGGTCGGTTTTCACCATTATAGGCACTAGAGCGTCGGTGTCGCATCTTTTTTGCGGGTGCGAATCCTGTAGCGACAGGTTATGCTTGCGCGCTTGTAAAGATGCCGCTGCCCTTATTGCCAATGAAAGCCGATCAAATGATCCCTAGTACCAAGATCCAGCGCCACTTCACTTGGTTGTTGCTGGTTGCGGTGGTGGTGTTTCTGGCGGCCTGTGATGAGCGGCCCTGGAATGATCCGCAGCTGCCATCCCCCGACGGGCTGGCCACTTACCAGTCAATGATTATCTCTACTCCGCCCAAGCACCTTGATCCGGCGATCTCCTATGCCTCAGACGAATCATTGTTTACGATGCAGATTTATGAGCCACCTCTGACTTACCATTTTCTCAAACGTCCCTACGAGCTGATTCCAGGCGCATTGGTCTCCTTGCCAGAGGTAAGCTATCTTGATTCTTCAGGCAAGGCGGTGAATGAGGACGATGAGTCAGTAGCCTTTACCCGGTACACCCTGCATTTGCGCGATGATCTGCACTATCAGCCTCATCCGGCTTTTGCACTCGACGCATCCGGGCGGCCTGAATATTTGTTTGACACTGCGGCGGCCGGTAAGCGCTATCACCAAATTCCGGATTTTCCTCATACGGGTGATCGTCCGGTACATGCCAACGACTACGTCTATGCCATTAAGCGGCTAGCCGATCCGGTCATTGGGTCTCCCATGCTGGGTTTCATGTCCCAGTATATTGTCGGCATGAAGGCGTTTTCCGAGCAAGTGGCTTCTCTGCCGCGTGATCAGTGGCTTGACCTAGACAACTACGCTATGGAAGGCCTCGAGGTGGTGGATGAGCGTACGTTGACTATTACGATTATTGGTCGTTATCCACAATTTTTATTCTGGTTAGCGATGCCGTTTTTTTCACCTGTCGGGCCGGAAGTCGATCGGTTTTATCACAACCCAGGCTTTGTCGATCGCAATCTCACCCTGGACTGGTGGCCGGTCGGTTCCGGGCCATTTCTTATGGCCAGCAATGATCCCAACAGCGAAATCATACTGGAACGCAATCCTAACTACCGGGACGATTTTTTTCCATCAGAGGGCGAGCCGGGGGATTTGGAGGCAGGGTTTTTGGCGGATGCTGGTAAGCCTATTCCTTTTGTGGACCGTGCGGTTTTTCGAATTGAAAAAGAGTCGTTGTCGCAGTGGACCAAGTTTCTACAGGGTTACTATGATCGCTCAGGAGAGGTCCACAGCCAACCCGCTGGGCTATTCGATCGAGCCTTCCAGATCGGTGCCAATGGGGTGGAGCTTGCGCCTGAATTGAAAGAACACAACATTACCATGTCGCCGGATGTGCAGCCGGCCGTTTATTATTACGGATTTAATATGCGTGATCCGGTTGTAGGTGGCTACACCGAGAAAAAACGGAAGTTGCGACGGGCTTTACAGATTGCCTTCCAAACGGAGGATTACCTCAACATTTTTTACATGGGCAATGGTATCGTAGCCGAAAACCCTATTCCTCCGGGCATTCCTGGGCATTTGGAGGGTGAGGCCGGAATGAATCCCTATGTCTACGATTGGGTGGATGGCGTGGCGCAGCGAAAATCGATCGAATACGCCCGGCAACTGCTAGCGGAGGCGGGCTACCCCAATGGCCGTGATGAGATTACCGGTGAACCGCTAAAGATTTTTCTAGATGTTCAGAGTCAGGCGATCAACAACACTCTGATGACTTGGATTGTCCGTGTGTTTTCACAGATTGGTGTGCAGGTGGAATTTCGTCCTGCTGATTTCAACCGAACACGAGAGAAAATGCTGACCGGGAATACGCAGATATTCTCATTCGGTTGGTCGGCTGATTATCCTGACCCGGAGAACTTTTTGTTTTTGCTCTATGGACCAGAGGGCCCTCTGGAATGCGCGTGCGATGGTGCTAATAATGGCAACTACGCTAACGAGGAATATGATAGTTTATTCGGTCAGATGCGCATTTTACCACAGGGACCTGAGCGCGATTCACTCGTCGCTCGAATGGTCGAGCTGTTCCGTTATGACGCGGTGTGGCTATTTGCCTATTACCCCACGGAAATATTCTTGAATAACAGTTGGGTGCATAACAATAAGCGCCACGGTATTTCTAGAGCCACATTAAAGTATGTTCGAGTCGAGCCTGACGAGCGAGCCAAAATGCAGAACCGTTGGAACCAACCGATTACGAGACCCCTTTACGCGGCGGCTCTCATTTTAGTCGCATTGGCATTGCCCGGAGTCATTGCCTATCGCCGTCGTCAGAAAGCGACTGCACGGCACGCACAGGAATAGTTATGCTGACCTATATTATTCGACGACTGTTTTACGCCATCCCTATTTTGCTGGGTGTTAACCTGCTGACGTTTACGCTATTTTTTGTGGTGAATTCCCCGGACGATATGGCGGTCTCCCAGCTGGGAGCGAAATATGTGACACCCGAAGCTATCCAGTCATGGAAGAAAAAAAATGGCTATGACAGGCCGCTGTTTTATAATCCTGACGCTGCTGGCAGTGGTGCTGTGACGGAAACCATTTTCTTTGCCAAGTCACTCCGATTGTTTGCGTTTGACTTTGGTCGATCTGAGAGCGGGCGCGATATCACCACTGACATATCCACGCGCATGTGGCCAAGCTTGGCGGTGGCGGTGCCGAGCTTTGTAGTGGGTATCTGGGTGAATATTTGTGTCGCGCTACTGGTAGTGATGTTCCACGCCACGCGACTGGATCGCTGGATCGTGTTTGTGTTCGTGGCGATGATGTCGATTTCTTATTTGTTTTATATTATCGGGGGACAATATCTCGTGGCCAAAACGTGGCGGCTGGTACCTATTTCCGGTTTTCATGCCCATGGACAGTTCTGGAAGTTTTTAATCTTGCCCGTGCTAGTCGGCGTTGTGGCGGGTATTGGGTCTGGAGCACGCTGGTATCGCACGCTATTTTTGGAGGAAGCAAACCAAGACTATGTGCGCACTGCGAGAGCGAAGGGCGCCAGCGAGATCCGCATCCTTTTTAGGCATATATTGCCTAACGCACTGATCCCCATCCTTACCGGCATTGTAGTGTTGATCCCGTCGCTGTTTATGGGTGGGCTGTTGATAGAATCGTTTTTTGGCATCCCGGGCCTAGGCAGCTATATGCTTGATGCCATCAAGTCGCAGGACTTTGCCATCGTTCGCAGTATGGTATTTATAGGCTCCATCCTGTACATCATCGGACTTATCCTTACTGACATTTCCTATACCTGGGCTGATCCTAGGTTGCGGTTGGATTAGCAGATGAAGCCCTTGCTGCTCTGGTCCGACGTATTGATTTATTTATTGGTACTGGCGCTGTGCCTGTTTTTCCTGCGGTTGCGGCGCGATCCCCAGACACGAGAGCACTGGCGGCGAGTATTCAGCACACGCCTAGGTATGGTGACCTTCACGCTGATTTTGGTCTATGTCGGTATAGCACTGCTCGATTCGCTGCACTTCCGTCGAGCGCTGGAACCGGTTGAAGGAGCGCAAAGGAGTGAGGTCTTTTACAATAATCAGGTCACCAGCGCTCTGGATGTGATGCTGGTGGGGATGGGTGAGCGCTTTGAGCGCACCTACTCTGCGCCCTTTGCACTGAAGTCCTTTGCGAAAGAGAACATGAAGGATGAAAATGGCCTGTTATACAGAGATTTTCCCCTACTCGAGCATGCGGGACGCCATCTTTCAAAACCCGCAGAGCGCTGGGCAGATGTTGTTGCGAGGACCCTCTGGGCGCTGGTCTGTGGCCTATTGATCTCGGCTGTATTGGTTGGCGTGCAATGGGCTTTTTTGCGCCGTAGTTCACTGCCCTGGTATGCCTCATGGGGGACACAGACGGCTGTCATCTGTTTGGCGGTGTGGCTGGTGCTTATCAGTCGTTACTACCATGTATTGGGCACCGATCGCGGTGGAGTCGATGTGGCCTATCAGAGTATCAAGGGTGTACGCACAGCCGTGCTATTGGGTACGTTGGCTACGCTGATTATGCTGCCCATTGCGGTTACTCTTGGTGTGATGGCAGGGTATTTCAAGGGCTGGGTGGATGATGTCGTACAGTATCTTTACACCACCATGAGTTCCATTCCCGGTATTTTACTGATCGCCGCTTCTGTACTGTTGTTTCAGGTGTATATCGACTTGCATCCGGACTTCTTTTCTACCGGTATGGAAAAAGCCGATGCGCGATTTATTGCTCTGTGTTTCATTTTGGGTGTCACCAGTTGGTCGTCTCTTTGTCGTTTGATCCGCGGAGAAACACTTAAGATCAGTCAGCTGGAATTCGTCCAGGCCGCGCACGCTTTCGGCGTGAGCCACAGCCGTATCGTGACGCGTCACATATTGCCCAATATCGTTCACATTATTTTGATTACCTTTGTACTTGATTTCAGTTCGCTGGTATTAGCAGAGGCGGTGCTGTCCTATATTGGGGTGGGCATTGATCCTGCGATGGGCAGTTGGGGCAATATGATTAACAGCGCTCGATCTGAATTGTCTCGTGAGCCTGTCGTGTGGTGGACACTCAGTGGGGCGTTCTTCTTTATGTTTGTACTAGTGCTGGCAGCCAATCTGTTTGCGGACTTGGTGCGTGATGCGTTTGATCCGCGCACCGGATCAGGGGTGGCTCCCGCATGACGGGGCGGTCTACTGTTGTTATGCAGGTACAGAATCTCAGAGTGAAAGCGCTGGAGACTGGCGACACCATACTCAATGGCGTCAGCTTCGAGTTAAAGGCTGGCGAGATATTCGCGCTAGTCGGTGAGTCGGGTAGTGGTAAATCGGTGACCTCTCTTGCGGCGATGCGCCTGTTGCCGGCTGCTCTGGGAATCACCGGCGGCGAGGTTCGGGTTGCCGGCTTGGATCTGTTGGAGCTGCCAGAAGCGGATATGCAGACAGTGCGCGGTGAGCGTGTGGCGATGATTTTTCAAAATGCCATGTCTGCCTTGAATCCAGTACAGACGGTCGGTGAGCAGGTCGCTGAGACCCTACGTTTGCACACATCCCTAAGGGGCGGCGCTCTTCGGCAGCGAGTTACGCAATTATTTGCAGAGGTAGGTATCCAGGGCCCAGATGAACGCTATGGCTTCTACCCACACCAGTTATCGGGGGGACAACAGCAGCGCGTGATGATTGCGATGGCGCTGGCCTGCGAGCCCGATATTCTCATCGCTGACGAGCCTACGACTGCACTTGATGTGACTATTCAGCAGCAGGTGTTGGCACTGATCAGAGGCTTGACCCGCTCGCGCCAGTTGGCGGTGTTGCTGATCACGCACGATATGGGCGTGGTCAGAAATACGGCCGATGAGGTCGCTGTTATGTATCGCGGCGAAATTATCGAGCGAGCGCCAGTGGATGCTTTTTTTCGCAATCCCAAAGAGGCCTACAGCCGCAGACTGATTGAAGCTTTGCCAGACCTTACAGATTTCCACAGTAGCTTTGAAGGTGAGGCGTTGTTGCAACTGGATGATGTCAAAGTACACTTTCCGATTCGCAAGGGTATTTTACAGCGAGTCTCAGATTACGTTCGAGCTGTCGATGGCGTGTCGCTCAGCATTGGTCGGGGAGAGACCTATGCACTGGTGGGTGAGTCCGGGAGTGGCAAGTCGACTCTCGGCCGTGCCATCCTGAATCTTGACCGAGTTTCGACAGGTAAAATCACCTTCCAAGGCGCCCCGATACAGTCACTAAATCGACGAGCCTTACTACCATACCGTAAGAAAATTCAGGTGATATTTCAGAATCCCTTTTCTTCTATGAATCCGCGTCTTACGGTAAGAGAAATTATTCGTGAAGGTGTGGATAGCCTTATGGGCCTGCCAGTTGCAGAACGCGAACAACGTATAAGCGCGTTATTGGAGCGCGTACAACTGGGTGCTGAGTTTAGCCAACGTTATCCGCACGAGCTGTCCGGCGGTCAATTGCAGCGCGTCGCCATAGCGAGGGCGTTGGCGGTGGAGCCTGAATTGATTATTTGTGATGAGCCTACCAGTGCGTTGGATGTTTCAATCCGTGCAGAGGTATTGGAGTTGCTGCAGGAATTACAGAGCGAGTTCGGCGTCTCCTACCTTTTCATTACGCATGACCTGTCTATTGTTCCCGGCCTGGCACATCGGGTGGGTGTGATGCAGTCGGGCAGGTTGGTAGAGCAAGGTACGACTGAGGAGATTCTGACGCGCCCGCAACACCCCTATACTCGGGCTCTGTTAGCGTCAGTGCCACGGGTTGATGCAGCGTGGTCAGCAGACAGTATCAGGGAGTAACGAGATGAATATCGGTAGTCTGGACGATGCCATGGTGCCCTTGCTATGTGGCGGATTGGGGTGAGCCTGCGATTGTCTGGCGGTGATATTGGCTAGCGCCAGGGAATCTGTTGGGTGCGATGGGGTCAAACCGATGAAACTTCCACTGATCTAAAGTAGAATAGTCCGCTTTCGTGATTGGGTAGCTGTATCAGCTGCATCCTATAGAGACTAACCCAGAGAACTACAGTATGAAGAACTACAAAATCGCCCTGTTGGCGGGAGACGGGATTGGCCCCGAAATCATGCACGAGGCAGTGAAAATATTTCGCCTGATCGAAGAGCGTAACGATGTCACATTCACCTTAATTGAAGCAGATTTTGGTGCCGCGGCGTATTTCAAGTGCGGCCATCCTTTTCCCGACGAGACCAAGGCGATTTGTGATGAAGCCGATGCAATTATCAAGGGCCCGATCGGCCTGAGTCATGAAGAGTCGAAAAAAATCCCAGTCGATATGCAGCCGGAGCGGGGTGCACTATTACCTTTGCGTCGGCGCTACAATACTTTCGCTAATTTCCGTCCTGTGTCGCTGCCGAAGGCTCTCGCACATTTTTCTCCGTTAAAGCCTGAGATCATTGGTGAGGGCATCGATTTAGTCATGGTGCGTGAATTGGTCGGTGGCTTGTACTTCGGTGACAAGGAAGTTGGGGTAAATGAAAAGGGCTTGCGCTATGTTAAGGAGACCTTGGAGTACGACGAGGAGCAGATTTGCCGCATCATGCATGAAGCACTGCGGCTATCGATGCGCCGCAAAAAAGTACTGCACAATATTCATAAAAGCAATGTTTTAAAGTCCAGCGTTTTATGGAATGAGGTGTTGGAGGAGGTTGCTGTGGAATATCCGGAAGTAGAGATCAAACACATCCTAGTCGATGCGGCTGCCACACAGTTGTGCCTCAACCCGGGACAGTTTGATGTCATGGTAATGGAAAATATGTTTGGCGATATATTAAGTGATCAGGGCGGCGGTATTCTGGGTTCTCTGGGCTTGATGCCTTCTGCGTGTAAGGGGCCTGAAAAAAGTTACTACGAGCCCTCGCATGGCTCTGCACCTGATATCGCCGGGCAGAATATTGCCAATCCATATTCCATGATTGGTTCTGTTGCCATGATGTTGGAGGATAGCTTTGGCATGGTGGAGGAGTCGCAAAATGTCTGGACAGCGATGCAGAGTGTGTTTGCTGATGGCTACTCGACGCCGGATCTATCTAAGCCAGGCAGCGGTGTGAAAATGATTAAAACCGCCGAGTTCGGCGATAAAGTGGTTGCGGCGCTGAGGGCAATGCCAGCAGTGGTCTAGTGTGCCCCAGTGCTCATCAAAAATAAGTGACTACTGGGCTGATGAGCGTTCGTGCAACTGTAAATTGATGATTCGTAGCGCAGCCAATATGCTGGCAAACACCTGGTTAGAGTGCACTCCCCGGGTTTTCGTTTCCTGCCCATCGCAGTCCCAGGTAATAACACACTCTGTTAATGCATTAGTGTGGCCGCCCCTGGGAATACGCACCTCGTAGTCCGCCAGTTTCGGTAAGACATAGTTTTTTGACACCATGACTTCATTCATCGCGCAGATAAAGGCATCAAAACCGCCGTTCCCCGAGCCGGTAGCCTGCTGTATGTCTCCATCAACATCGACACGTATACTCACAGTCGAGTTCAGGTTTAGTTCGCTGGTGACAGAGCAGTGCAATAACTTGATGTGGTGATAATTTTTGCTTTCAAGTACCTCGGCGATGATGAAAGGGAGGTCTTCGGTCGTGATCAGTTCCTTGGAATCACCCAGTTTGACAATTCTCGCCAATACCCTTCGTTGGTTTTCTTCGGACAGCTTCAGCCCCAGTGCTTCGAGATTTTTGGTCAGCGATGCTTTGCCGCTCATCTTGCCTAATGCGTAACTGCGGGTGCGGGAGAAGCGCTCTGGGCTGAGTCGGGTCTTGTAAAGACCACCTTTGCTGTCTCCATCTGCGTGAATGCCTGCCGTCTGCGTGAATACGTCGGCCCCGACGATGGGTGCATTTGCGGGTACTCTTTTGCCAGAGAAAGATTCAACCATAGTACTAAGTTGTACGATGTAGCTTTCATCGATTGACAGGTTGATGTCCATCTTGTCGCGTAAAACAACACTGATTTCAGCCATTGATGCATTGCCGGCTCGTTCTCCCAGGCAATTGACGGTGCAGTGTATGGAGTTCACTCCGGCTCGAACCGCAGCCATAACATTGGCAGTTGCTAGGCCGTAATCGTTGTGGGGGTGAAAATCGAACTGTTGTTCGCGATAGCGTGCTGTCATATCGCTGAGACTGTCGAAGACCTCTTGGGGCGCCATAACGCCCAGGGTATCGGGCAGCATGAAGTGACGTATCCCGCAATCTTTTAGCTGATCCATCATTGTGTAAACGTAATCACGGCTGTTCAGGTAGCCGTTCGACCAGTCCTCGAGGTACGCATTGACCTGCAAACCTTTTTCCAGCGCATAGTTTACGGTTTGCAAGATTTCAGTTACGTGCTGATCGAGTGTCTTCCCTAACTGCTCCCTGCAATGCTTTTCACTGCCCTTGGTCAGTAGATTGATTACCTGGCCACCGGTTTGCAGAATCCAGTCAACACTCTTGGTGTGATCGACAAAACCCAGCACTTCAATTCGGTCACCTAGCCCTTGTTCTTGAGCCCATTGATTGATACTGGAAACCGCTTCCATTTCCCCTTGAGACACTCGTGCCGATGCAACTTCAATGCGATCGACTTTGAGCTGTTTTAATAGTGCGCTAGCGAGATTTACTTTTTCCTCAGGGGAAAAGGAGACGCCCTGGGTTTGCTCCCCGTCGCGCAGAGTGGTGTCCATCAGCTGGATATGTCGTTGTGTCTTGCTCATACGGTTTCCGTCAAAAACTGTGGCCACTGCATGCATGGCCTCACACTAGCTTAGAAGTATGTCTTGATTGGCCGCGCTTGTACAATCGTGATCCTGTTAATTCGTTAGGCTGCGCAGCGCTTTGCGGCAATAGGGGGCAGGGCCTGTTGTAATATAGATCGAATGTCTTCAGGTGCGCGTAGCCGTTTGATCTGTTCAAATAGGAGTGCGGCCTGAGGAAAGTAGCCTCGCAGGTAAACCAGCCACTGTTTGAGAGGGTTGCCTGCGTTTCGGGCGTCGTAGTGCAGGAGATTGAGCTCGAAGAAGTTCGCCAATAGCGGCGTGATGTCTGGCCAGTGCAGAGACTCTCCAGGTTCCCCGCAGATCGCCGCTGCCGCAATCAGTCTCGGTAGATCTGGCCGGCATAAGACACCTCGCCCCAGCATCAATGCATCGCAGCCGGTGACGGTGAGGCAGCGAAACGCATCGTCGACACTCCAAATATCGCCATTGGCAATGATTGGCAGTGACACCAATTCTCGAGCTTCGGCGATAGCGCCCCAGCAGACAGGCGGGCGATAGCCTTGTCTTTTGGTTCGGGCATGCACCGTAAGTTCGTTCGCGCCGGCGGCTTCTATGCCCGCCACGATATCCAAAAATAGCGCTTTATCCTCATACCCCAGTCGCGTTTTCACTGTGACGGGAATATGCGCAGGCACAGCGGCTCTTGCTGCTGCAGCAATATCGTGAACACGCTGAGGCTCACGTAAAAGAATGGCGCCCCCATTAGAGCGATTCACTGTTTTAGCAGGGCAACCAAAATTCAGGTCAATGCCTAGAGCACCCAGTTCCGCCGCACGTGCAGCGTTGTCCGCCACCACAGTCGGCTGGCCTCCCAGCAGTTGCAGATAAACCGGAACTCCGCAAGCAGTCGTTCCGCCCGCCAGCAGTTCTGGACAGAGGCGGTGAAAGACGCGTGGCGGTAACAGCCGATCCGTGACCCGCACAAATTCTGTGACACAGCGGTCTACGCCGCCCAGCGAGGTGAGTAGCTGACGCATGGTATGGTCAATGACACCTTCCATAGGGGCAAGCATCAGGCGCATAAAAAGGCTGTATCCCCATAACCTGTTGATAATGAAGTATTTTTATTCATGAATGTCTGGTTTGCTCTGCTCCGAAAACGCTGTGGCCCCAGTGTAGGCCAAATGTTGAACCAGTGACCTGGGCTCCAACCTTCGTCCCCAGTGTTTTAGTGTAGTTGAATCAGTTGGTGCGACGCTAACGATTTCGAGTTCAGCGTCCATAACCATATCCAAGGTAACGACAGCTTTTAGTCAGTCCCATCCCGCATACTGTCAAGCTCGCACTATTGGTGGCATAGTAGCGAACAACGCGGAAGAGAATATAGCGATGGACATACAAACTGCAGTTCGAACAGTTCTTGGCAAGTACGCGACGTTTACCGGCAGAGCATCCCGTTCGGAATACTGGTGGTGGTTTCTCGCCATGTTGTTGTTCAATCTCTTTTTACGGGTTATTGATGCTGCTGTCTTCGGCGTAGAGGCCTTTGATGGCCAGACAGGGGGTCCGCTGGCAATGGTGGCAGCGCTAGCGCTATTACTGCCGAATCTCGCTGTCGCTGTAAGACGTCTCCGTGACACGGACAGAAGCGGTTGGTGGATACTGATTCTGCTGATTCCAATTATTGGTTACCTGATTTTTCTGTACTGGTTAGTACAGCCCAGCCATGAAGGTGAAAATCGATTCGATGAGCCGTCAGAATAATCTAATGGCCCTCTTGAGCGCGTTACACTGCATGTCCGTGACCCATTAGGGGATGCTGTAACCAGATGCGCGGTACAGAAGAGCGGTTAGTTATCCATGCACCCTATGCAGCGGGTGCTAGCTGAATCAAAGTCTAGCCTGGCGCTCTCGATTTCATCGCCACATAGTAGACAATACCCATATTTGCCTGCATCCATGCGACGCAACGCGCTGTCGATTTTCTGTAACTGTATCTTTCTCCGGCGTGTCGTTTCCTGTGCCATCTGCTGGCCTTGTAACGCGTCCATGCGGGATAGACGGCCCATCATGGACTGGTCAAGTGTAACCGTACCAGCGGCCTCTGTATTCGTCTTGCGTATTTGCTCGATCTCTTCTTTGCTAGATATCAACGACAGCCGAAAGTGATCTAATTGTTTTTGTTCCATAGGCTTCAGTCTCGTGGATTAGTCGAGGGCTTTCCATGCCTCAACGTCAATAGCAGAAGCGAACAAACGTTCTGCCATCACATCAACAAGCTGTGAAAAACGCGCTGTAGAACCCTTTGCCAGACAATGCAGGCGCACCGGAATACCCAGATAGGGCGGTAAATTTTTATTCTTCTCGATCGTCATCCCCGGATAGCGTCGAAGTTCTCCGCGACTCACGCGCATCACCTACATCGGATAGGCGAGCCCCGTTGCCATTAGCATCAGGGCCTCACTCTCTGCCCCATTTCGCATTTTATCAAGTTCTCCACCATCCAGCCAAACGCCAGAGCAGGTAGGACAGCGGTCAATGACGACCACGTGTGCTATTTCCTTGTTCATGGTGGCGCCGTCGATAGGGCAGAGTCGTAACGCTTCATTGCTCGCTTCGAGCAGTAGGTGCATTTCCCGGGCGCAGCTCTCGCAAATAGCCTTGTCATCTTCTTTATTCCGAGTGCGTATGCCGCACCGAGCGCATTTTTCTCCAAATAAACTCATAGTCTGTTCCTCACGCCGATGCCGTGTCAGCTTAGCTGTGGTGCTATTTTTTGAAGGCAACTGTCTGACTCATGCCTATTGAATAGTGGGAGATACAGAGAGTCAAGTAACGAGTCAAAGTTATTCAAGGCTGGCGAAAGAGAGTGAATTATCCCTTTTTATGTGGCCTTTGCCCGAAGCTGAAGTTCACAAATCACTGTCAGGGTTATTCGTAGGTTGACGTTTTTGTTGTTGATTGAGGCAGTACCTCGCCGTTGGCATCGCTATTAAAGTCCAGGTAACGCCTTTATACTTGTCCGTCGAAGCATCCCTGCTACCGCCGTTTCTAGTAATCAATAAGGCTGAATCTTGAATCCCGGATTGTACGAATTAAAATTGTTTTTTAGCATTTTTTTTCATTGGCGTTGGCTGGTATGCGGGTTGCTAGCCTCGCTGATGCTCGGTTGTGAAAATGAGCCCGATATCGCCGACCAGTTTACCGGTGAAGTCAAGGTTGGGATCTTGCATTCTCGAACCGGTAGTTTAGCTATTTCCGAGCATACGGTAGCTCAGGCGGAACTGCTGGCTATAGCAGAGATTAATGCAGCCGGCGGTATCCAGATCAACAAACAAAAGCTGAAGATCGTACCGATAGAAGAGGATGGCCAGAGCGAATGGTCGACATTTGCACGCCGGGCTGAAAGATTAATAGACGTGGACCAAGTGGCGGTAGTTTTTGGTGGATGGACCTCCGCTAGTCGTAAAGCGATGCTGCCCGTATTTGAGAGCCGCGACCATTTGCTATTTTACCCGCTTCAATACGAAGGAGAGGAGTGCTCTCGAAATATTTTTTATGCGGGGGCAACACCGAACCAGCAGGTTGAGCCGGCGGTTAAGTGGCTGCTGAAAAACAAAGGCAATAATTTTTTCCTCATTGGCTCAGACTATGTTTATCCACGTACAGCGAATCGCATTATCAAAGCCCAGTTGGCTGCGTCGGGAGGTTACGTAGTTGGCGAGATATATGTTCCGCTTGGCGATAAAAATATGCAGCCGGCTATCGATCAAATGATACATAGCATGCCTGACGGTGGAGTTATCATCAACACTATTAACGGTGACTCTAATGTCGCATTTTTCGAAACTGCATATGCAACCGGGATGACTGATAGCGCTGGCTACAGCATTATGAGTTTTTCTATCTCGGAAGAAGAAGTCTTTGCAATAGGCTCAAGGTATCTGCAAAATTCGCTGGCAAGCTGGGGGTTCTTCCAAAGTCTTGATACGGATAAGGCGGTGGAATTTACCAAGGGTTTTAAGGCTATGAATGGAATCCATAGGGTCACTAACGGTCCGGCCGAAGCGGCTTATGACATGGTACATATATGGGCACTTGCTGCAGAAAAAGCCAAAAGCGTGGATCCTCGCTTGGTTCGAGAGACACTGCCAGGAACCGTGTTTGAGGGCCCGGAGGGCGAAGTCGAGGTGCAGCCAAATCACCACCTTAAAAAGCGAGTATTTATCGGCGAAGTGCAGGCCGATGGGCAATTTAAAATTATTCATGATGGTGGTTTTATTGCGCCTCAAGTTTGGTCTCAGTGGCTTCCCGAGAATGAGGGGTATCGCTGTGATTGGACCAGCGGCCGACCGGATGCAGGGCGATTCAAGCCCGACGCTGCTGCGGCTGAGGGCTAAGAGATGACAAAGAAAAATAAAAATATAAAACTGAGTAAAACAATACGGTTGATGCCGCGCTTCATTCTTGTTGCATTGTCGCTGTTGGCTATATCGATTATTTGGCAAACAAGCGCCTCGCAGGTTCAGGATTATGTTTATCTACAAGATCGCCTCAACGACAAAGCCGAATCGCTTATCCCACAGCAACCACTTGAGGATGTTCGTGAAGACCAGGTGATTATTTATTTTGGAATTCACGTTGACAAAATTTACGAGCTTTCGTTGCGTTCACGCACGTTTTCAGCAGATGGCTCTTTGTGGATCGAGTGGGATACAGAGAATCAAAAACACATGGAAAAACACGGTATTGCTCCGCAAGAATTGCTGTCCTTAGTCAATCAAGTTCAACGTTGGGATTCTATTTTTGAACCGACTACGGCCGAGCCTGTTATCTTGTCAGCTGGACGTTACTATCAGCGTTTTAGGTTTTCGAGTCGCTTTTATGATGACGAAATGAATTTTCGCCGAGATCCATTTGATTCGTTGATTTTACCTATTGTGGTTGAGGTGGCCCCAGGGGTTATGTCACAAAAATATCAGCAGACCCTCCTTTATCCCCATCATCATCAAAACGGCTTTCTTGGCATGTCGGGCGAGTTGAGTGGCTATCAGCTAGAAGGTGCCGTGCTGAGTAGCTATATCCATCAGTATCCGTCGCGGTTTGGTGACTGGTATCAGCCGGCCTTCAGTCAGGCTCGTCTGGATATTGTCTACCGCTCTGATTATTGGAGTGCGTTTGTTAAATGGGTGTTGCCGCTCATTATCGTTATGTCGGTCGTATTGCTCTCACCCTCTGTTGTTGGTTCAATGGGAGATGTGCGGTTGGCGATCCCATCTACAGCACTATTGACGCTGATTTTTTTACAGCAGGCGTATCACACTGAAATCCCCGCGCTGCCCTATTTGACATTCTTGGATCAGTTATTCGCCTGCAGCTATCTCATTGCGATGGGCTTATTTGGCTTATTTACTTGGGGTACTAACATTTACTCAAAGGCCCCAGATGATAAAAAAGAAGAGGCGATGATGCACATTGATAAAGTTGATGTGATTTTTCAGTATTTGTCAGTTCTGGCGATTATTTCAGTGGCGACATTGGCCTGGTTGACGACACTCAATTGATTTTTGTAGTAGGTAAGCAAGCTTGTGAATTTCGGGCGAGATGATTTCGTTAGTCATAAAGTCTGTTTATTTATATACAAAAGTTACTGACCTTCAAGTTGAAAGGTACTTTAATTTAGCAACTGGCGATACGCAGCCACAATAGGTGCGAATTCTTCGGGAGTGGACCCATGAATCACCACGCCATCGGAACCTACACTTAATTGATTTTTCCAAGCCTGAGCACATTGATCCGCATTGCCGATAGCAGCGGGCAACCACTCCCGAGGAATTAGTTCGCTGATCTGTTCTAGCTGCTCTAAAGTGGCGACGCTATCAATGCCACCTGCCATCGAAGAAACGACTTCATTTTTTCTAAAGGCCACGAGCACTTCCGGGTCCCACTCATTGAGGTCAATCAGCATCTCTGCATAACCCGGCGCCTGCATATAGGTCGCCATACGTGCGACCAATTTTCGCAAATAGCCTTCATGGTCAAGATCAATGCCAGTTGCCAATACGGAGTGCAACTTGATGTCTTCAGGGTTGCGCCCCGCGCGTTCGGCACCCTCCTCAATGAATGACTTGGCACGACGCAAGCCATGATCAGTGACAAAGGTATGTAAATGCACGCCATCAAAGTGCTGTCCGGCAAAGCGTAAACTCTTGGGCCCAAATCCGACAAAATGTAGAGGGATATCTGCGGCCATCCAATCTCCCATGCTCAGATAGGGCAAGTTACCCATTTTGCCCTCGTGCCCCATGATTTTTTCACCCCGCCAAAGACTACGCAATAGCTGTATACCCTCTGCCATTTGAGCATTACTGACTGAGTTCAGACCCATTAGTTGATTGCGAATAGCGACCCCCCGTGCCAAACCTAGCTCAAAACGCCCACCCGACATATAGTGCAGAGTGCTGCACATCGTTGCGAGCACCATAGGGTGGCGAGTATGCAGGTTGGTGCCCCCTGTGGCGACATGAATAGAGTCCGTCACCGCCAACGCGGCCGAGCAAATCACGCCAGCATCTTTAACATCGAACCGCTCCGACACCCAGACTTTACCCAACCCTAAAGCTTCTGCCTGCTTAGCCTCTGCAATTGCATCGGCCGGCGTAGTGGTATGGCCTGGTAGTAAATAACAGCTCAATTCCGGAAATTCTGCCTTGCTTGTCATGGACATTCTCAATTCGGTGAGTTTAAGTCATTAGGGATAGTCTGAAAAACAACATTTCCGCACAGGCAGGAATTCATACATACCCTACGCTCATGTCGCGCAAGTAATGGAACGACTGTCTCTCAGGGGAACCTTAGAACCCATAGCGCTGATTGTACTCTTGGAACAGGGGTTTGTGTGCTTTTCGACTCAAGCTAAAGTCCTCTAGGGTATACTGGTGCGTACCGTGTTTATCTCGAGGTCTATGATCAAGATAATGCTGCATGGCCTGCCGTGCTTCTGTACTAAAATCAAAACCAAAGTGTTGATAGAGATTGTCAATAATTGCGATGGGATCAGTAATAATATCGCTAAACTGAACATCGAAAAACCGACTGTCGTTATCGGGCATAGCGTCTCGTTGTGCCATACCCGCTTTTAACATTTCAGAGAAAAAAACCACCTCATTAGCTGCAATTTCCATAGGGTCAATGTCATCGCTAAAAGCGCTATGCAAGGTACAAGACAAACTGGAAATCGAGCCCATTACATCCATTGGGTCGCGATGAGTTTGAATAATTGCAGCATCGGGGTATTGCTTAACAATAGCATCGAGGTAGGCCAGATGCGGTGGAGTCTTTAATACCCAGCGCTGTTTACTGTAATCCACTTGTAAGTGCTGAAGAAACTGATAGTGCCAAGCATAGGCCTTCGCCATATCCTGATGGCCTGTCCACTCACGGTATTGGGGAATAAAAAAAGTGGCGCCGTATTGATCTGATATAAAGTGCGATGCAAGGATGGCCACGCACTCTTGCGGCAATTGTGAGCCAATTTCATGGATAGCCTTAAAGCCAGGCGCCAGTATTTCTGTCTTCTGCAAGGCCTTCTCTACTTCAGCAATACGTGGGTCCGATGAGAAAGTATCCGGATGAGCTGGCGGCATGGGCTGCGCGACCTCCCAACTCACCGGCGATCGATGTGCAGGATCCTGTGCAAGCAATTCGTAAAGGATGGTAGTTCCTGTTCGGGGCAGACCTAACACAAACAAAGGACGTTGAATGTTTTGTTGCGCAACTTCTGGTCTCTGTTTTCTATAGTCTGTTAACTGCAGGCGGATCTTCAAATTATCAATCAACATGCCTTGCGCCGCTATGCGCCCTATCTGGGATAACTTAGCCTCCCTATCCAGTGATTGGCAGAGCCTATTCAGGGCGGGCAGAAAGCTCTCGTCGCCAAAATCATTGAGCCCGGTCTGATCTTTAGCCTTAGACAATAGAGATTGAGGCGATAATGACGGCACAGCGATGCCAATCGCTCGCAGCCCACGCCCCAAACGGTTAACCAACTTGATAGCTAACGGCTGTTGAGCCGATGGGTACCGCATACTATAACTCTGCGATTATTTTTTGATGTTCTATTTTTTCACGGCCGAACAGTGGCTGCAAGCGCCATCACAAAGCTGCCGAGGTTTTTGCGGCGGGTAGATTGTAGGGTCAAGTGACCCTCTAGTGGTCTGTGTACATTCCCAGAATGCAGGAAAATCCTTCCGGCGCCATGGTGAGCTCAAAGTCGGCAACGGGTGTTCCTTTTGGGTGCGACAGTAGTGTTGCTGCCGCCCAGGGGCCGAAGGCGTTGGGCCAAGGGTGACCATGCGTGCCGGAGCAGGAGACAGTGACAACATTATTTTGGGCGGCGTAGTACTCGGCCGCCAATTTTGTTTCGATGCCGTAATCCGAAGCGCCGTAGCGGTCGTTTTCTCCGCCCCAAAGAAGAACCACGATAGAACTATCCATAGCGACAGTGTCTAGCGGCTGTATGGGAAATTGGCTGAGATACTGGAAGTTTCCCGACCCAATTATTCCGCCGGCAAACAGGTCAGAATTGAACATCATATTGCGACTGGTCATGGTGCCGCCGGCAGAGCTTCCGCCGTTATAGATACGCTCTTTGTCCACCGGATAATCGGCGGCGATACAATTGACCATGGATTCGATAAATCGCACATCAGGGCCTTCATCATTACTCTGGGGAATCCAGCCGTCAAACCAGGGCTCCCAAAATCGACCGTCATCACTACCCGTGGCACCAATACCGGCACAGCGTCTATTTTCTGTAGTACAGCTTCGGAAGGGTGCAACCACAATCCAGCCACTGTCGGCCAGCGACTCGAATTGAGAAATAGTATCGGACACAAATTCCAGTTCAGTGGCTACGGTGCCCGTTAAAGAAACAAATAGCGGCCTTGGAGTATCCAGGCTGTCGGGTAGGAAAATGTGAAACTGTCGGGACTTCCCGTCCGACATGAATCCGCTGTTCCCGCCACTTTGAACAGTAAAGTTCTTGGGACAGTTGCCCTCTAATACGTTGGCCTGGGGACTGTCCTCGTTATTCGTGTTGCTGCTAGAGCCACTTGAACAACCACTGACCCACGCTGCAGACAGTACGATCAAAAAAATGTTGTGTAACCCGCACCTGCTGAAAATGCTCGAATCCATCAGCCTGTTCCTAATGCGCGCTGATAGGCGGCCACGGCATCAGCTAGCCCTATTCGAATCGCGTCTACCGTGAGATGGTGTCCGATAGAGACTTCTCTCAATCCCGCTATGGTGGCGAAGCGTGGCAAGTTGTTGAGGTCTAGATCATGCCCGGCGTTGAGTCCCAGACCTTCGTCTACAGCCACTTCAGCCGCCCGCACAAATTGTTGGAATACGTGCTCGAGATCGTCACCCGTCCTAAATGCGCGGGCATAGGTTTCGGTATAGAGCTCAACACGATCGGTGCCTGTTTGTGCCGCAAGACGGATCTGCTGTGGGTCCGGGTCCATGAATAGGCTGGTACGGATCCCTAACGATTGGAGCTCCTGCACGAGTCGCGCAACTTGCTCGCCATCCTGTTTGAGGTCAAAGCCATGATCTGAGGTGAGTTGGCCATCACCATCAGGCACAAGGGTACATTGAGTCGGGCGAATCTCTTTTACCAGCGCCATGAAACCCGGATAGTCCTCCACATCTGAGCGCTCAGTTTTGCGCGGGCCTGTCATCGGGTTCCCTTCGATGTTGAACTCAACATGCAACATCGAGGCGAGGTCAAAACAGTCTGTGACACGAATGTGCCGCTGATCAGGGCGAGGGTGCACAGTAATACCATTGGCACCTGCATCAATGCACATCTGAGCATGCTGAGGAATGTTCGGATTGGTGGTGTCGCGTGAGTTGCGGATCAGAGCAATTTTGTTGAGATTAACACTGAGCGCAATCATCAGGGCTGCTGACGCACTATTTCTTTGATCAGGATCGCTTTTTGCGGTACGTCGCCCATACCCTTCACCCTACCGGTGTCTGCTGTGGCGATAAAGTCTACAACCTTCATGCCTTGGCGGACCTCACCAAAAACAGCGTAGCCTTCGCGCCCAGGGGTCCAATCCAAGTTCAGGTTTGAGCGTAGGTTGATGTAAAACTGGGAGGTGGCAGAATCAGGGTCGTTAGTGCGGGCCATGGCGAGTGTACCGCGAGTGTTGTGCAGCCGGTTTTTCGACTCGTTGATAATAGGGTCCGAGTTTTCTTTCTCTGTCATGTCGGGCAAGAAGCCTCCGCCCTGTATCATAAAATTGGAGATGACTCTGTGAAAAATTGTGCCATTGTAAAAACCGCTGTCCACGTAGCTTAGGAAATTGGCAACGGTGATGGGCGCTTTATCGGCAAAAAGCTCCACTGTGATATCCCCATCGCTGGTTTTGATAACGACAAAAGGGTTGGCCAGTGCAGGCTCATCGGCGAGGGTGATAGCCGGTAGCATTAGGGATAGACAAAGTAACAGTAATTTAAACATGATGATTTTCTCGCATACTTTAAGTTGTTTTAGGCCCAGCTTGAATTTTTGCGCCGTCTGGGAATTAGGCGGGGTGCCACTAGGGCAATAATGACTCCCAGCAATACTGCCATAGCGCCGTTCATAAAGTCTTCACTTTTCACCTTGTCTTGCAGTCGGAGACGCTCCGCTTCAAGCATTTCTACCTCTGAACGCAAGTTCTCTGTTTCCTCTACCAGCCTGCGATTGTCCTTGTCCAACTGCACCGACTTGCCAGAGATTTTTTTCAGCTCGTGCAACTCGCGGGAGACACTACTCAATTCGAAATCACTTCCGGTGACTTGGTTAATGAGTTCGTCTCGCTCAGCGTTTAGAGCCTTCAGTTCAGCCGCTAGATCGATGCTTTTTGCCCGCGCTTTTGCAGCTTCTGCAGTAATGTCATCGAGTTTTAGTCGCGCCGGAAGATCTGGCATAAGGAACTGAGGCTGAATCCAACCGCTGTTGCCATTTTCCATGGTGACTTCTGACCATGATCCGTCAGCAAGCGAGCTGTTGACGGTCAGGCGGGTCCCTGAGGGAATGCCGCGGTGAACGATGCGATAATTGTTGCCGGCTCCACTGCGCAAAGGGACAAACTGTTTGTCGCTGACATAGCGTATTTCCGCAGCGTGGATGGAGAACGAAAAGAGTAATGACAGCAGTAGTACAGATACGGAAGGTCGCAAAGTGTGTTCCTTATAAATCAGCTCAAAAATAGAGAGATACTGAGGTTCGGTTAGGCCGAGCGTGCATGGTACCGTGCCATGATGCCGAATATAACCCGACGGGTGAAGAAGTTGAAGTTCAGGGCAGTACCAGTTTGTAGGGCTTGACGATAATCTTGCTGAATACACCGGCGGCCACGTACGGATCTAGATCAGCCCAGGCGTTGGCGGCCTCCAAACTGTCAAACTCAGCAATAATAAGGCTTCCAGTGAAGCCCGCCTGTCCAGGTTCTTCTGTGTCCAGAGCTGGGTGGGGGCCTGCGGCTAGGAGCTTTCCCTGATCGGCCAGTGATTGCAGGCGAGCCAGGTGGGCCGCGCGCGCACGTTGGCGCAGTGGCAAGCTGTTTTCAACGTCTTCACACAATATTGCATAGTACATCCTCGAATAATCTCCGTCAGGTATTAATCGTCCTGCTGCAGCACTCGTTTTTTTGCCGCATCGTCTTTGAGATGTGGGCTGATAATCAAGGCGGTTAGAATCGTCAATAACAGGGTGAATCCGATCGCGGAATATAATTTGTAGCTGACCCAGGTCTCTTCACTATAGCCATAAGCGACGACCAAGTTGAGTGTGCCTACAATCAAAAAGTTTGTAACCCATATGAGGTTAAGCCGAGTCCATATTACCTTGGGCAGGTGGAGCTGGCTGCCCAGCGTGCGCTCCATCAGGTTCTTGTCGCCGACGAACTGGGAGATTCCGAATGCAAGCGCGAGGGCCCAATTGAAAATCGACGGTTTCCACTGAATAAACATCTGGTTGCGAAATATCAATGTGGCCCCACCGAATACCATTACTGCCAGCAGCAACCACAGCAGGCGCTTTTCAAGCTTGCGAGTTAGTGCGTAGACAAAAATCACCTGTAGCACGGTGGCTAACATCATCGCAGCGGTGGCGGAAAATATACCGTCGAATTCATAGTGCCAGCCCGCTAGGCTGATACTTTGACCATCAAGCTGATAGACGATAAAAAACAGTGCGATGGGTACGAATTCAGCGATTTGCTTCATGGATTCTGTAGTGCTCCGGCTGTTACTATGTGTGATGACTAAATTACTAGACCCGCTTCAAGGTCGCCTTGCCAAGTGTAAAGACTGTGTTGATTGATTTCCACACTCATACCAGTGCCTCTGATGGGGCGCTTTCTCCCTGCGAACTGATGGCGCGAGCCGCAGCCAGTAAGGTGGAATTGCTGGCAATTACTGACCATGACACAGTGGCAGGATATGAGGCAGCGGCAGCTTATCATATGGAGAATCCCAGTGGTATGCGGCTTATTCCGGGTATCGAGCTCTCCTGCCAATGGTCGGGCGTCACGATCCATATTCTGGGCCTCGGGGTAGACTGTGAGCATCCGGTGATGCGTGCAGGGTTGGAGCGCATGGCTGCAGCAAGGAAGGAGCGTGGCGCTAAGATAGCCAGCCGGCTGGAGTCTCGTGGTTTCGACGGAGCCCTTCAGGGTGCTTTGAAGCAGGCTGGAGACAGTCAGTTAGGGCGACCGCACTTTGCTGCATGGATGGTAGAGCAAGGGCACGTTAGGGACCCTAATCAGGCCTTTAATCGCTATCTGGGTCAGGGCAAGATAGGAGACGTTAAGGCATTCTGGCCGGAACTGGCTGAAGTGACTCAGTGGATCGAGTCCTCCAATGGTGTGGCCGTTATTGCTCACCCACTGAAATACCGCTTTACTGGCACGAAATTGCGACGCTTTATAGCAGCTTTTGTAGCGGCAGGAGGCCGCGGTATGGAGGTCCTAAGTGGCCGTCAAACCAGCGATCAAACAAAGCATCTGGTGCGTCTGGCCCGAGATTTCGATCTGGAAGTCTCCGTTGGCAGCGATTTCCATCGGGATGCCCCCTACAGCTCGCCCCTCGGTGTAGAGTCAGCACCATTTGGGGATTTACGCGGCGTATGGCAGCGCTGGTAAATCTTGACCCAACTAACATTAAAAAAATAAGAGACACACCGTGAGCCAGTTTTATCAGATTCACCCAGAAAACCCGCAGGCACGCTTGATACGCAATGCTGTCGATATCATCCACAATGGCGGAGTGGTGGCCTATCCCACAGACTCAGGCTATGCTTTAGGCTGTCATATCGGTGACAAAACGGCATTGGATCGAATTCGGCGCATTCGCAAGCTTGACGACAAGCACAACTTTACTTTGGTGTGTCGCGACCTGTCAGAGATCGCCACTTACGCCAAAGTGAATAATACGTCGTATCGACTGTTGCGCCATACTACGCCCGGCGCCTATACCTTTATCTTGCAGGCCACAAGCGAGGTGCCACGGCGCCTGATGCATCCCAAACGGAAGACGGTCGGGTTGCGCGTGCCGGATAATGCGATTGCTGCAGCTTTGCTGGCGGATCTGGGGGAGCCGTTGATGAGCGTCACGCTTATAATGCCGGGGGATGAGTTTCCCCTTACTGACCCCTACGATATCCGCGAAACGCTAGAGCATGAAGTTGATCTGGTGATTGACGGAGGTTACTGCGGTATGGAGCCGACTACGGTTGTAGATTTGACTGACGATAGGTCGGTGATATTGCGTGCGGGCAAGGGAGACGTCACTCCCTTTCAACGTTAGAAGTTGGAATGGTTAAAACTGGGGAACCACGATTTTTTGGTGCGACTGTAGGCAAGAATGATGGCTAAAATGCCACTTTAACCTATAACCTCAGCAACATAGCACCCACGATAGTATTATTTAGAGCCAGTTTGAACGACACATATAATGATTTATCTGCAGAAAACACTATTCGAAATGAGTTTATTTGATCCCGAAAATTCCACGCGCAGCAAGCGACACAAAAAAAGTCTATGCGCTGTGTGAAATTGCCTACACCATAGTTGATGTTTCCGTAGCCTTATTATTTGTCGTTGGCAGTATATTATTTTTTTATCCGAAGAGCACTGACGTGGGTATTTGATTTTTTCTGATTGGCTCTATCTTTTTTGGTCTTCGTCCAACAATCAAACTAGTCCGAGAGTTCGCCTATTTGCGAATCGGCGATTACACCGATGTTGCAGACAACGTGAAGTAGGTTTAAATCGACGATGTCGAAGACCCCGTCATTTGATCTTCTTTTAATGCGTGGGCAAAGCGGCGAAAGCTAGGGGCATGAGGGAATCAACGCATTCAAAAGACGCGCTAGAGACCGCGCTATGTATGGCGATAAACTGCCTTTGGCCTGCGGCAGCAACGATATGGACCACGGCTGAGGGCATTCCCTTGGCGCTCGCGAGTTGGCTTCTGGGAATATCTCCAAAGCGTCTAAGTGGCCTCAGGACGCGACCAAATCAATTTGGGCGCTCTAAGCAAAAAATTGGGCCCATGAGTCGCGACTTGTAAGCGATCATAAATGTAATACATACTGTGTTACGAAGTCTTAGATAAATCGTCTCGCTAACGTTGACTCATTTATGAATGGATTATCTGATGGATTCAGTGGCCATAACTAATCAAGATACTATTTTCGGCGTTATACTGGCCGCCGGCAAAGGCGTGCGAGCGTATCCCGCGACTCGCGATATTCCCAAGGTCTTGCTGGATATTGCTGGAAAAACTCTGATAGAGCGGAACCTGGATTTACTGGTTGGAAAACTGGGAATTACAGATATTATTATCGTTATTGGACATTATGGCGATCAGATCGAAGATCGAATTGGGGATTCATTTGAGGGAGCCCGTATTCGTTATGTGCGGCAGGTAAATCAAAAAGGAATTGGCCATGCCGTGCTAGCTGCAGAACCCCTCGTGGGAGATTCGCGTTTTATAACGATTCTGGGCGACGAACTTTATATCGACTCAAACCACCATGAATTACTGGATGTTATCCAAAGAGAGCCCTCTGTAGATGCCGTGCTTATGTTCAAGCATGAGGACGACCCCGCCAAGATATCGAATAACTATACGCCCACGCTTGATGGCGATCGTGTAATGGGTCTTATCGAGAAACCGGTGAATCCCTCGGGCAATATTATGGGACTGGGGACCTATCTTCTTAATGCCAAAGTATTTGATTACATTCGAAATACGCAACCATCTACTTTACGTAATGAAGTAGAAATAACGGATGCGCTCTCCAATATGGCGCAGAAAGAAAATGTTAGAATGTTGATGTCCACAGGTAAGTATCTCAATGTAAATACTACGGATGATCGCAACCTTGCCAACTACTCTATTCGTCACAGGGGGTTCGGTCAGTACAAAATATCAGTAGTAGTGCCCGCCTATAATGAAGACGGCTCAATTGCCAGTGTTGTAAAGGAATACTTAGCCTTGCCTTGTGTTGATGAAGTGTTGGTGGTTGATAATAACTCTTCGGATAAAACCGCCGAAAAAGCGCTGAATGCAGGAGCCCGAGTCGTTCAGGAGCACGAGCAAGGCTACGGTTGCGCGCTGCGTCGAGGGCTTGATGACGCCACCGGTGATATTGTTATTTTGACTGAAGCTGATGGTAGCTTTTCACCTGCTGACGTCCCAAAATTTCTGGAATATCTGAAAGACTGTGACATGGTTTTGGGGACACGAACGACACGACAAATGATTGAGCAGGGCGCTAATATGAATGTTATTTCGCGCCTCGTGAATATATTGTTTGGAAAAATTATCGAGCTCTTGTGGTGGGATTCAGAGCCCCGTTTTACCGATGTCGGCTGCACTTACCGCGCCATCTGGAAGACAAGCTACGACAAAATTCGGCCTTATGTGAGATCTCACGGACCCGCATATTCGCCAGATATGACTATAGCAGTGCTTAACTGTAAATTACGGGTGATTGAAATTCCCGTCACTTATCGGATGCGTCGCAGCGGTGATTCGAGTCACTCTGCGAACGCTTATCAACTAGCTCGAACTGCCCTTCAAATGGCGACAGTTATTGCCCACCGGCGCGTATTTTACTCAAGGCTAAACCTTGGCCGACTAAAAAATAAGATATAGATTTTTTTAGAATTTCCGGTGGCGCTGCATGTCATGAGACTGCGATATGTATTCCTAGGAGTCCAATGCTTTAAATTGTCGAAACTATATTTTGACGTTAAAGGCTATGCTATTCTCCAGCGGCAGTTTGTAATGAGTAGCATCGCCTTATAGTATCATTTCGCTTGGTTAGATCAGTCGTACAGAGATTTTATATAAGTGATACCCAGTTTAAGAAATAGCGGCATCTACCTATTTTCTGCCATCGCATCCCTGGCGGTGGTATCTATCTATGCGACAGCCATTTTTTCGCAGAGCCTTAATATTCCATTCAGGGATGATTTTCAGGATATCCTGATCTTTGTAGTAGAGTTTCATGCAGCCTCGGGCATACGCGATTCTATGCGAGTGTTGGTAGAACAGCATGCTGATCACCTCACCTATGCATTGAGAGTGTTCTACTACCTGATATTTATGCTTGAGGGCGAGGTAAATTTTCGTACCATGGTGGTCGTTTCGCACTTGGGGGTGTTGTTCCTATCCTGCTTGTTCTATGCACAAATAGACGTTATCTCTCGCCTAAAACCAGTATTTTTCGTTTGTTTGTTCTTGCTGCTATTGCATCCAAGGGCCTATGGGCTATTGATTTGGCCTATGGCCACATTCGCATTTTTCTTTGCTTTCGCCTACCCTTTGGCAGTTTTCTCATTGCTGAAAAGCCCTAGCGGTTATCGCTATCCGCTGGCGATCCTTTGTGCAGTGTTGGCAACTTTCACGATGTCTATAGGCCAACTTGTCTGGGTGCTTGGGTTACTGTTCCTATGGATGGAACGTCATGTGCTGGAGAGCAGGTATCGTGGCTACCTGTTCGGATGGGTTCTGGCAGCGTTAGCGACCATGGTGTTGTTTTATTCCTACTTCTCTCCTCAATTTCAAATGTCTGACCTGCTTGGTTACGTTCTGGAAAATCCAATTCACAGTTTGGAAGTATATGTGACAATGCTGGGATCAGGCTTGGGGTTTGGTCATGCTCCGTTGTCTCAGGTATTGGGGGTCGTCAGCCTCGTAGTGAGTGTGTTTTTTCTGTTCCGGGGTGTTAAAAATGGGCTGAAGCCCCTGCATTACTTCCTCCTGTTTAATCTCGGATCCATCGCGATGATCGTGATGGGAAGGGTATACGGATTTGCATTCTTTGACACGCCAGTAGAAAAAATAGCGCTGAGGCCAAGGTATACCTTTGCATCGTTGATGCTATGGCTAACTCTTTTTGTTCTCTGGCTAAACGCTATCAAAACGTTGAGTTTTTTGAAGGTGGTGTCGATACTGGCGATAGCGATAGTTTATAATGCGGCTTGTTATCAAGTCTTTTATCCCAAGTTCGAGCAGCACCGAAAACAAAGGTTGGCTTATTTTAACAATATCGGCGTGCGCCATTCTGAAGCGTGGCCGACGCGAAAAATATTGAAAAAGTCCGAGGATTCCGGAATATACGTGCAACCCCAAAAGCCTTATAAGCCCCACTAGTTATGAGAGGCCTCGAGTAAGCTCAGGTGGATATCGTTCGCTTCCGACAGCAGTTCGCCAGACACACCGGAGATGTCCACAGGGTGCTCCGTTACTGCACGTAAATCGCTCGCTTGACGGGTCAGCGCCTGTGGCGTTGTCAGCTTTAGTGTTTGCTCAATCCGTTCCAGCGTGCGCTTAGGCTGAGACACCAACTCTTCAAATGAGAGCAGGTTTGCTGTTTCGGCATGGTTATTCAGAACGTGACTGTAGGTCGCTACCCAGTATTCCAGCCAGAACCCTAGTGTCATTGCGTCGGGGTACTGGGCATCATTCAACCAGTTGCCAAAGTTAATCGGTCGCAAGTTCTCGCCGAAGTCAAAGTGACCCGTACCGGACATATAGCGTTGCGCAAAATGATCGCTTCCGTGCATTTGAAAAAATCCGCGATGCTGGTGGAGCAGAGAGCTTGCATGTTGCAGTGGTTCACGGAAGGGCACGATGAGGACGCAGTCAGGAGCCAGATTTTTAAGCGCTCGCAGTCGCGCGATATTCATATTATTTTTTGACGCGTATCGCGCGCTCCCCTCAGGCGATCGCAGCGCAATAATTTTGCGCATATGGTTTATGAAGAACGCCCTGAACAGCTCGTTCTTGCCCTGCTTCCAGGGCTTGATACGGTCCTGTTCATAATGGCCGCCCCAAAATGGTTGCCAAATGATTTCTTCTAGCGCCTCTGGGCTGTCTAAAGAGACGCTGACCCCGTCACCGTGTGCGCGTTCGCGTGCAATCGATTCGGTGCCAAAAATACTCGCAAAGCGCTGCCATAGCATTGGGCACAGTACGAATGGCATGTCGCGGTAAGTGTGGCTGGCGAACTCGCCTGTTCCGACCAGAAGATTGAGTAAGAGTGTTGTGCCAGCACGGGGCAGGGCGGTGACGAACACGGGTCTTTCGCAGACTACCGGTTCCAGCTGCTTCTTGAACAGGCGACTTTCTATGTCGGCTAGGCCAACTTGGGCAACTGTGGTGGCGAAGCTGAGCCGATGTAGCCACTGATTTGGTAGAGAGTACTGGTTTTCGAACCTCATGGGGCGCGTTTGTGCAATATGTAAAAGACGCCAAACCCTATAATGGTTGCGGCCAGCAGAAACTCCCAACGCACCAACATTGCCATAACGGCATCGAAGGACAGTACACCGACTCTGTCGGCGAGCCAGACTGCGCCAATGGGGAGGCCCAGAGCTGCGACACTGCCAACAATAAGCAGCCCAAGCAGTTTAAACATGACAAGTGCAGCGCGTTGTATAGCCTTTTCCTTGGCGAGGTCATCAAGGGAGGCGTCTGCCAGAGCTGCGGATGCGTCCCGAGCGTGCGCAATGACCTCGGTAGTCCAGCGAATCAGGCCGATAAAATGCGCGAGAAAGGCAAATCCAATAACGACGAAAGTAGCAGCCAAAATAGTCATCGTGCTTTGCCCGACGTTTTAGATACGCATCGCGGCGTTCTAGGGAGTACTGGCGTCTCGCTCATCATCTTCTGGCTCATCATCGTCGTCTTCATCAACAGTCCGGGATTTACCCGAGAGCATACGCTTGAGCGGAAACCAGACAAAGCCGATGACAGCAAGCAGCACCGCGCCGATCAGCGCTAGAAGTGCTCCGATACTCGAAACTGCCCCGCCGGGGCCGAGATAGGCCAGTGCTGGCATTGCAGCCAGAGTCGAGGATATCAGCAGTAGTCGCGTTAGTTGCATATGTCTGATATGGCGCTCCATGTCGAAATGCTCCTGCTATTGTGTCAGTTTGTTGGGCTGCATGCCCAATTCGCAACCTGTTCGGCGCTGATGTCGTAACGGTTGGCTTCCATGACTTCCGCCACGCGGTTGTCGTTGTTGGGCTTATTGATCCATTCCCAAATGACATCGCCATCTGAGGTTGTTTCAAACACTTTGCCTCCATAGGGCTCCGCGATTAGCATATTGCCATTGTCCAGCAGTTGCCACTTGCCACCGCGTTGGCTGTAGAACCTCTCGCCCTGCTTCGGTGGATACTGAACTATGCTGTGCCCTGTGGTGGGGTCGAAATTAACCAGTCGACTCCCACCCAGCATGCTGCCCAATCTGCCACCAAAGTCCTTATTGTTGTCGTACACGGTGATTGTGCCGTCAGGGTTGAAATCTGGGTCGTGTTGTTCTATCCAGTCATCGGTTTCATGCCATTTAACGTGGCCGCTCTGGGGGTCGAATACCAGCACCATGTGCAGGTGCCGTAGTGATACCAGTAAGTCCCCTGCGCGAAACATTGGGAACGCCTCCGCCATAGCCGGGTCCAGAACCTCAACGTCGTTCATGTGCAGAATATCACCACTTTTGCGGCGGGATATTTTGGGGATATAACGTTGCAAATCGTTCAGATACAGGACTTCCAGCATACTGATGTCCTCCAGCAGTTCTCCCTGTGGCGACACCTTATAAATCCTGTCCTCCATGATCGGGACTTTCTTGAGTGGCGAAATACCAATGAACGGCTTGAGGTAGGCCATGTCTTGAGGGTCGTCGACGCTGAGTTTGACATTGCCAGGCACCCAAAAATTGCCGTCATCGTCCCGGTCGACAGAATGATGCGTTGTATAGGGGAAGCGCCAGACAAGTTCACCGCAGGCGTCAATACGGAACAAGCCCTGGTATTCTAAATTGAACACAACGTCGCCATTGGCAAATAGGTAAGACCCGTGCACAAATGGTTCTACGTAGTTCATGATGTCAGCAGACTCGGGCCATAACTCTGCACCGTCAGCGCGCCATGTGTGCAAGACAGAGCCGTCAGTGTCGATGAGCTTGAGTGCGGCTCGCCAATTAGTATCTTCCCAAAAGCTGGTGAGCAGTGTTAGCCCTGGTTGCATCGCTGCGGCATTTTTTGCTCGGGCTCCATGCCAGTCGTATCGGGCCGGCTCAAGGTAGTGCGGAACAAAGTCTATTTTCTTGCGAGTCAATTTGTCAACTTCAGCAAAGGCGGGCTCAAGGAGTGTATAAGGGAATAGTTCGAAACGCTGTGCCGCAAAACCGTATAGTAATGCGAGAAACGTCAGCGACAGCGCTGCGACCAGAACATCCATTTTGCCCATACGGCTCTTCTATACCTTTACCACAGCTGAATACGACTTGAGTGGCTTTTTGTAATCACCGGTGATGGTACGGATATTATCTGATATTACCATCTAAACATGTCCACTGAGACGATAGCGCTCATTTCCCTTGAACTGGTTGTCTATTGTCCCGCAGTGCAGTGCAATATTGCACGTCATGCGGCGGTAACTTGTGACCTAGGTAACCCGCACTGCACTGTACGGGGAAACAGTCTTTGTAGTGCTCAAATGTCCATCCTGTTGAAGACGAAGCGCGGAAGATGTCGGATTATCATCATAATAACCCACCATCTTCGCGGAGCATAAACGATACTTCGTCGCTTCTCCATGCCGCTGACAATAGTAGCAGCGACTTTGGCGACATCTGCAAGCGATGGACCAGAGTCGCCCAAATGTGCGGTCATTGGGGTGCGAGTGGGGCCGGGTTTGATCAGGGTGACGGCAACCTCAGTGCCAGCTAGGCGATGCTGTAAACCCTGTACGTAGCGGGTAATCATGCCTTTCCCCGCGCCATAGACATAGTTAGATTTGCGGCCGCGGTCCCCAGCCACTGAACCGATAACGCCAAGGGTGCCGTGCCCCGCGCGGACCATGCTATTAGCGATAGCTTCAGCAAACAAAACTGGAGAAATACCATTAATGCGCAACTCCCTCGCGTTGATTGCTAGGTCTTGTTGGCAGGCGGATTGATCCGCAAGGGAGCCGTGGGCGATAAGTACGCAGTCAGCATCGCCTCCTTTCAGGATTTGGTCAACGAGGCGCTGAATAGATTCAGGGTCCTCAAAATCGCCGGTGACCACCGTTAACACTGAACCTGGGCTGCGCACCGTGAGGTCGTCAGCGATAGATTTTGTACGGAATGCATCGCGTCCTACCAGCGTTAAGTTAATGGGCGCCTTGGCGATCCAGAGCCGAGCGCAGTGCTCTGCAATCGATGAGGTAGCGCCAATTATGATAAAGCGTTTCATTGAAAATTCACCAGCCCATTACCCGTTTGGAAAATCCGGAACTTAGACCTGGATCTCTATAGGACAGAAACTCAGTTAGATGTGGGTAGCCTGCGGTAAATAGTTCCTCTGTCATTCTAGCATCCTTGGCGGGATACAGCCGCCCTCCGGCTTCGGCCACAATAGCGTCAATGCGTCTGAAAAGTTGTAGCGTAATGTCTCCCCTATTGGGGAAATCCAGAGCAAGTGTTAAACCCTCCATCGGGAAGCTGAGCAAACCAGGGGAGGGTACGTCGCCGAAAGTTTTAAGTACTGAAAGGAAAGAGCCTTGCCCCGATAAGGCTATCTCGTGCAGGATGGCTTTGATTGCTGGCATTCCAGATTCGTAGGGAACAACCAGTTGATATTGGTAGAATCCTTTGGGGCCGTACATGCGGTTCCAGTCTAAAATACCATCAAGCGGATAGAAGTAAGACTGGTAGTGGCTTCTGCCCATTCCGGATTTCTGTTTCTGGCTTAGAAAGTAGGCTTGGTTAAATGCGGTTAGAGTCATGCGATTTACTAGAGATAGGGGAGGCACCAGTGGCACGCGCAGACGGCTTTTGGTCGGTGTACTCTCGGCGCCGGATTGGCTGTGATTTGCCCGAATGAAAATGCCCCGATTATGTTTACGGGAGTTGCAGTCAATCCATGAAACCGTGTACTCCCAATCGTCTTCCGAATCCTTACTAATCTGAGAAAACTCGGCAAGACTTGAATAGGTCAGAGTCTCTGTATCCAGCCAACAGCTGCTTACTCGCCTCAGGTTGAGCGATACTTCTTTGATAACACCCGTCAGTCCCAGACCACCGGTAGTAGCGTTAAACCAGCTTGCTTCTTTGGTAGGAGAGCAAACAAAGTCCTCGCGGTCCGTTCTGGCCAATCTGATCCAGTTGATATGGCTGCTGAAGCAACCGTGTGAGTGATGATTCTTACCGTGGACGTCGTTAGCGACTGCGCCACCAACGGTGACATATTGCGTGCCAGGTGTGACTGGCAGCATCCAGCCTTTGGCAGAAAATAGTGTTTGGATATCTTTGAGCAGGACTCCGGCCTCGCAAATCAGTTCGCCAGATGTGGCGTCAAAGCTGCAAAGCCGATCTAGGCCGCTAGACAGGTAAACTCCCCCGCCAGGGTTGAGGCATACGTCGCCGTAGCTGCGGCCCATGCCATACACTATAGACGTTTCACCATTGTCCGATTGAGTTAACTGTTGATTACCGATCTCTCTAGACAATGCGGTCGCAGGGTAATTGTCACCGCTCAGCCTGCCCCATGAAGAAAGTTTCATAGATTAACCCCAAAAGCGCTTAGTAGTATGATCCCGCCAAAGATTGCGCCGCATATCAGACTCACCTTGTCAGTTGTGGCCACTACCACCGGATCACCGTGCATTCGTTACGATGAGCATTGAGTCGGATCGAGCTCACCCGATAAAGCAGCAAAACCACGCCATTTTCGGCATATGTCCAGTTGCCACCGGCGGTGCTTTCTAGGCAAAATGCCAGTAGTGGCGGGCAAATAGACCGTTTTACTGCAGAAGTTGGTGCGCCCGGAGAGATTCGAACTCCCGACCAATCGGTTCGAAGCCGATTACTCTATCCAGCTGAGCTACGGGCGCGTGGTGGACAGTGGATTATATAGATTCCTGACTCCGGCGAAAGGGCTGATAGGTAGATAGTCAATGAATATCCGTACATTTCTTGCAAATTCTTTCTTTTCCAAGGAGTGAGGGTAGCCTGATGTTGACGCTTTGCGCCCTCAGAGGCCGCACGTCTAACCTGCAACGTGGGACCAATGGTCGGCTGAACAGGCTCACTCTTTGAGCATTAGTCAGGTATACTATTGATGACCTAAAAGTGGGTGAATAAAGTGTCAGTCGATGAATCCAATACTGAAGTCCAGGCCGGCACGCCTCCGATCGATGGCGATCCTTTGGCGAGTCAGGATACCTCCCAGTCTGTCGTTGCGATGGCTCCTTTTCTGGCCGGGCCTGTGCTGCAGGGGGAGATGCCCTTCGCAATGGTGATGGGGCAAGCCGTTACCGAGTTTCCCAAGGATTTATATATTCCTCCGCAGGCTCTGGAAGTGTTTCTGGAGGCCTTTGAAGGTCCTTTGGACCTGCTTCTTTACCTTATTAAGCGCCAGAATCTGGATATTCTGGAAATCGACGTCTCCCGGATTACTGAACAATACATGGAATACGTGGAGCTGATGGATGCCATGCAATTTGAGCTGGCAGCAGAGTATCTGCTGATGGCTGCTATGCTGGCAGAGATTAAGTCGCGTATGTTGCTGCCGCGCGCCAGCGAACTGGAAGATGATGAAGAAGATCCGCGCGCACAGCTTCTTAGGCGCCTGCAGGAATATGAGCGCTTTAAGAAAGCGGCTGAAGATATTGAAGAGTTGCCGCGTGTGGAGCGGGACACCTGGATCGGCAGTGCTAATCCACCGGAACTGAACCGCACGCGTCCTGACCCGGAAGTAGATTTACGGGAACTAATGGTCGCTCTGGGTGAGGTAATGCGCAGGGCTGATATGTTTGCAAGCCACCATATTCAGCAAGAGGCGCTCTCCACTCGAGAGCGGATGAGTGAGGTTCTTGAGAGGCTGGCAGGGCAGCAGTTTGTGCCGTTTGTGTCTCTATTTCGGGTATCTGAAGGACGTTTGGGCGTTGTCGTGACTTTCTTGGCATTGATGGAACTCATTAAGGAAGCGCTTGTGGAGATCGTACAGACCGAAAATTTTGGTCCCATCCATATTAAGGCAAGGTCGGAGTAGTATGTCGGAAATAGGCTTGGTACAGATTATTGAGGGCGCCTTACTCGCGGCCGGCAGGCCGATGACAGTGGCGCAACTGGCGGAGCTGTTTGAGGAGCATGAGCGGCCGGAAAATGCTGCGATTCGAGAGGCTCTCGAAGAGGCGGCGGCGCGTTGTGAAGGTCGGGGTTTCGAATTGCTGGAAGTGGCCGGAGGCTTTCGTTATCAGGTGCGTCAGTCACTCAGTCCGTGGGTGGCAAGGTTGTGGCACGAGCGTCCGCAAAAATACTCGCGCGCGCTGCTGGAGACTTTATCCCTGATGGCCTATAGGCAGCCTATTACGCGTGGAGAAATAGAAGAAATCCGCGGTGTTGCGGTCAGTACCAATATTATTAAGACGCTGCATGAGCGTGAATGGATCCGTGTCGTGGGGCACCGTGATGTTCCGGGTCGACCGGCTATGTATGCTACCACACGGCACTTTCTGGACTATTTTAACCTGAAAAGCCTGGATCAACTCCCAGCTCTGGCTGAGATACGTGATCTGGATACACTGAATGCGGAGCTCGGGTTTAGCCAGCCACTACCCGATGATACTGGCGTGGGTGAGGGTGCCTCGGGTTTGACCTTGGTCGGAGGTACGGAGCACGCACTGGGCGAAGACCAGGGTAGCGATGACGCCGTCACGCTCTCTCAGGCTGCGGATGATCTTGAAGCCAGAGCGGCACACTCGTCAGACGAAGATCTTGACAGCATTGGCGATGAGGCTGACGTTGATCCTGAACTGGGTGACCCTGTGCAAACCGAGTCATCCAATCCCGAATCGAAAGTCTGACCAGTCATGGCGAATAAACCCCAGAAGCCATTGCCGAAATCGCAGGCCCAGCCAACTGAGCCCGAGCTACCTGAGCCTGCGGCGGGAGAGAAAGTACAAAAAGTGCTTGCCCGTGCTGGACTAGGCTCTCGCCGAGAAATAGAACGATGGATTGAGGCCGGAAGAGTTGCTGTTAACGGCAAGGCCGCTCGTCTTGGAGATCGTGTCGACGACCATGATCGGCTAGCGGTTGATGGTCGTGCCATCGATCTGGCGCCGGCTCAGGAGGCGCGTTGTATTCTTTATCACAAGCCTCCCGGCGAAGTCTGTTCACGCAGTGACCCGGAGGGTCGCCGCACGGTATTTGGGCGGTTACCTAATCTGAAGTCCGGCCGTTGGATTTCCATTGGTCGATTAGACTTCAACACTTCTGGCCTATTATTATTCACTACCGACGGCGATCTGGCCAACGGGTTGATGCATCCATCTTCCAATATTGAACGTGAATATATGGTGCGCGTCATGGGAGACGTGCAGGAGGACATGCTCCGACGTATGCTAGAAGGCGTTATGCTGGACGACGGCATGGCGCGTTTTGCGGATATTCAAGACGGCGGCGGCGATGGCATTAACCGCTGGTACTATGTGGTGCTTATGGAGGGTCGCAATCGCGAGGTTCGCCGTTTGTGGGAGTCGCAGGGTTTAACCGTGTCACGCCTAAAGCGGGTGCGTTACGGAGATGTTTTTATTCCGTCGAAGGTCAAGCAAGGGCAGTGGGTGGAAATGGATCGCACCGATGTCAAATCACTCTACCGTATCGCCAGTCTCAAACCCAAAGAGATAAAACGTAGCACCGCCAAGGAGCGTGAAGTGATGGAACGGCAGTTTGGCAAGCGCCTTGGTCGCGGTGCGGCAAAGAAGAGTGGCCGAACATAGCAGAGTCAGTTCACTTAGCGGGCATCAAACGCCTTGCCGGTGATGCCGGCGCTATCGTCCCCCATCAAAAAAAGATAAGCCGGCATGATGTCCTGTGGTGTGGGGTTAGTTGTGGGGTTTTCTCCGGGATAGGCGGCTCTGCGCATAGCCGTATTGGTGGCGCGAGGGTTGAGACTATTGACGCGAATTTTTGACGTGTTCTCCAGCTCACTGGCGAGCACTTGCATGAAACCTTCAGTCGCAAATTTGGACACTGCATATGCACCCCAGTAGGCCTTACCAATACGGCCAACTGTGGATGACGTGAAAATGATCGAGGCAGTAGGGGCCTGTTGCAGTAAGGGTAAAAAATGTTGGGTCAATAAAAATTGGGCGTTGACGTTCACCTGCATGACGTCTTGCCACTTTGCGTATCCGGCACTTTCGATGGGGCGGCGATCGCCAAGAAGCGCAGCATTGTGCAGTATCCCATCAAGGCAGGAAAACTCCTCGCCAAGGCTTGCAGCGAGGGACTTATACATATCCTCGGGAGCGGTGGCCAGGTCCATTTCTATAATGCCAGGCTTTGATCCGCCTGCGTTTTCGATTTCATCGTATACGGCCTCCAGTTTTCTTCCCGTGCGTCCAAGCAACAGGACTGAGGCTCCGTATTTAGCATAAGTAAGAGCCGCGCTGCGACCTATGCCGTCACCCGCACCCGTGACAAGAATAGTTTTCCCTGACAACAGGTTGGTACGGGCTTTGTAATCTATAGGGATGTTTGATACTTGCATGCTGCGTCCTTAGTTACTGCGTTCCTAAAATGAGTTCGAACAGATCTTGACTAGACAGTGCCTGGGCATTGGCACCCCAACCTTGCGGGTCATCGTTTTCTTCGATATAGCCGTAAGCGGCCGCGATGGTATACATGCCCGCACGCCGTCCCGCCTCAATGTCACGCAAATGATCACCGATGTAGATTGCTTCGTGGGGCGCGCAGTGTAGATCATGACAATTGCGGTAGAGTGATTCCGGATGCGGTTTGCGATTGGTGATGTCGTCTGGACAGACCACACTACCCGGAGGCGGTTGTATGTTTAGCTGTGCCAATAGTGGCTCAGTATACGCTCGCGGTTTGTTGGTGGAAATGCCCCAGACAATGCCTTTAGCCTGCAGTTGTGCGAGTAGGGATTCGATGCCTGGATAGGGCGAAGCCATTGTGCCCACAACCTGGCTGTAGAGTTCCAGTAGGCGTAGGCGTTTACTCTCGAATTCTAGTGCATCCTCATTGATGTCAAGACCTAAGCTGACCAGTGCACGCGCGCCGTTGGAAACTGAGGCGCGGATGCGCTGTGGATCCATTGCATCGTGTCCGTGCTCTGCACGCAGACCCTGCACGACGGGCACAAATTCGTCTGCGGTATCGACCAGAGTGCCGTCCAAATCAAAAATGACCGCCTTTAAATTTTGGGGAAACGCTGAGCGGGGATCTTTCATCAGGCAGGTTTCACAGTGCGTACCATGTAATTCACACTGACATCCGTCTCATCCAGTCGATAGCGTTTGGACAGTGGATTGTAGGTAAGCCCTGTCATACCTTGTAGGACGAGGCCGGCTTCACGTATCCAACTGGCCATCTCTGAAGGTTTTATAAATTTAGCATACTCATGGGTGCCCGCTGGTAGTAATTGCAAAATGTGTTCGGCACCGACGATGGCAAAAGCGAACGACTTTAGATTGCGGTTAAGGGTTGAGAAATACAGTGCGCCACCGGGTTTTACCAGTCTGGCACAGGCCGCGATGACCTCTCCAGGCTCGGGCACGTGTTCCAACATTTCAAGACAGCACACGATGTCATAGCTTTCCGGAACCGTTTCCGCCAGTTGTTCTGCGGTGGATTGTCGGTAGTCGACCTCGACACCTGACTCTAGTTGGTGCAGCCTCGCCACAGACAGTGGCGCCTCACCCATATCGATACCCGTGACGATGGCTCCGCGCTGGGCCATGGCTTCCGCCAGGATGCCGCCGCCACATCCCACATCTAATAGACATTTACCCGCGACCGGTGAATGGTGGTCGATATAGTTAGCGCGCAGGGGATTGATATCGTGTAATGCACGGAATTCGCTGTTGCGGTCCCACCAGCGCGAGGCAAGTGCTTCAAACTTGGCGATTTCCTGTGGGTCTACATTCAGGTCTTTGATCATTGTGGTCGACTCGCAGTGTGACTGATTCGGTGTTGCCATGCACTGACGCGTGTCGCCAGTGCTTCGAGATCAATTCGGGTGAGTTTTCGTTGTGCCATCACTGGCTCGCCGCCTATCCAACTGTGTGTCACTTGGCTGCCGTTGCAGGCATAAACCAGCTGTGACAGCGGATGATACAGCGGCTGTGTTTCTGGTCCACGCAAATCGACAGCAATGAGATCGGCCTGTTTACCCACCTCCAAGCTGCCGATGCTATCTTCAAGTCCCAATGCTCTAGCGCCATTGATCGTGGCCATTGCCAGTGCATCTGCCGCAGGGAGAGCGCTGGCGTCGCTCGATTGTAACTTAGCCAGCAGCGCTGCGGTCTGCATTTCCCCGAACATATTCAGATCGTTGTTGCTAGCGGCGCTGTCCGTACCCAGTGCAACATTCACGCCTTTCTTCAGTAAGTGACTGACCCGGCAGGCGCCAGAGGCCAATTTCATATTGGATTGTGGGCAGTGCACCACGTGAGCGCCTGTTGCCGCCAGCAAGGCTATATCATCATCGCGAAGATCAGTCATGTGCACGCATTGAGTTCGAGGGCTGAGTAACCCTAGGCGGTGTAACATGTCCAGCGGACGTTCCCCATGCTCTTCTGCAGCCTGTAGCGCTTCTGCGGCGGTCTCGTGCAGATGAATCTGTATCGGCGCATCCAGCTCGGCGGCAAGAGTCGCTATTTTAACGAAGTTGCTTTCACAAACGGTATAGGGGGCGTGGGGTCCAAAGACCACAGTCACCAGAGTGCTGTGTTTGAAGTCGTCCCTCAGGGCTAGCCCCTTTCTGATGTAGTCGTCTCCGTCCAGACCCCAGGCAGAAGGAAAATCAAAAATTGGAAAAGTAATCTGGCAGCGCATACCCAGTCTTTGGGCGGTCGCGGCGCAAACATCGGGGAAAAAATACATATCACTGAAGGTTGTAGTGCCTGAGCGTATCATCTCAGCTACGGCCAGTTCTGTGCCATCCCCTACAAATGCTTCGCTGACGTGCGCTTGTTCTGCTGGCCAGATATGCTGCTCCAGCCAAGGCATGAGAGGTTGGTCGTCGGCGTAGCCACGAAACAGACTCATCGCAGCATGTCCATGGCAGTTTACCAATCCCGGCAGCAGCGCTTGGCCCGGCAATTCAAGTATTTCGCGCGATTCGATAGATTCTGCTTCTGCTCTGGGTAACAGGGCAGAAATGCGGCCCTCCGTCAGCGCAATACTGTGATTTGGTAGCACTACACCATGAGGCAACACCGGCACTATCCAGTCAGGATGAATCAGCAAATCTGCGGTTTTTTGTTGCAACGTCATGGTTTTTTCCTGTTTCTTGAGGCGCGTGTGCTGGCGCGAAAATGCCGTCCTGCCCAGTGGAGAAGCCGGAACGGGCGTATCCTTATGAAAGTATAACCACAAATAGAGCAAACACGGGCTAAACGGGCCTGATTTTCTGCAAAAACATGGCGGGAAGGGGGCAACTTCCCGTATAATATCGTGCATTATTTGGGGCTTAGGCAGTGTAAAATATCCGCTGCAAAGAGTGCTTGCTAAAGGCCCCAATGCTGTATTCAACGCGCGTTCGCAGTTACTCTAGGAAGTCGTTATACATGGGTGAAATAGCCAAAGAAATAGTCCCCGTCAATATCGAAGACGAGATGAAGAAGTCCTATCTGGATTACGCAATGAGTGTGATTGTCGGTAGGGCCTTGCCAGACGTTCGGGATGGGTTGAAGCCGGTACACCGGCGCGTCTTGTTCGCCATGAACGAGCTCAACAACGATTGGAATAAGACCTATAAAAAGTCCGCCCGCGTGGTCGGCGATGTTATTGGTAAGTACCACCCTCACGGCGATTCCGCGGTGTATGACACCATCGTAAGAATGGCTCAGCCCTTTTCTTTGCGTTACATGCTGGTGGATGGCCAGGGCAATTTCGGGTCTGTAGATGGCGACTCCGCAGCGGCAATGCGTTATACCGAGATTCGCATGCGCAAGATTGCGCACTCGCTGTTAGCGGACCTCGACAAAGAGACAGTCGACTTTGTAGAAAACTACGACGGCACCGAACACATACCTGTCGTTATGCCTACCCGGATTCCCAACCTGCTGATTAATGGTTCGTCAGGTATCGCTGTGGGCATGGCCACTAATATTCCGCCACATAACCTGACGGAGGTGGTCAGCGGCTGTCTGGCGTTGATTCGTGATCCGGACCTGACAGTGGATGAATTAATGGAGCACATCCCGGGCCCCGACTTTCCAACTGCCGGCATTATCAATGGGCGAGCCGGTATTATTCAAGCCTACCGCACCGGACGTGGACGTATTTATGTGCGCGCACGGGCAGAGGTTACCCATGATGAGAAGCGTGGCAAGGATATTATTTTAATCCACGAGCTGCCTTACCAGTTGAATAAGGCGCGTCTGATTGAGCGTATTGCGGAATTGGTAAAAGAGAAAAAAATAGAAGGCATCACTGAATTACGCGATGAATCCGATAAGGATGGTATGCGGGTGGTGATAGAGCTGCGTCGTGGTGAAATCGGCGATGTTGTGCTCAATAATTTGTATGCACAAACCAGCATGCAATCCGTATTTGGTATCAATATGGTTGCCCTCGTTGATGGCCAGCCAAAGATTCTGAACCTCAAGGAAATACTCGAGGCGTTTATTCGCCACCGTCGCGAAGTCGTGACGCGGCGTACTGTGTATCTGTTGCGCAAGGCGCGAGAGCGTGGCCATATCCTGGAAGGCCTGGCCATTGCGCTGTGTAATATCGATCCGGTTATTGCGATGATCAAGGCTTCCCCTAGTTCAGCAGAGGCCAAGGAAAAACTGTTGGCGCAGCCCTGGGAGCCGGGTGATGTTACTAGGATGCTGGAGCGCTCCGGCAGCGACGCTTGTCGCCCCGATGAATTGGAACCCCAATACGGCATGCACGATGGGAAATACCACCTGTCGCCAGTACAGGCTCAAGCCATTCTAGAGTTGCGTCTACACCGCCTGACTGGATTGGAGCATGAAAAGCTGCTGAATGAGTACCAGGAGAGATTAATCGAGATTGCTGATTTTCTCGATATTCTCACCGATTCCGAACGCCTCAAGTTAGTCATCCGTGAGGAGCTAGAAGAAATTGTCACCGAATTTGGTGATGAGCGTCGTACCGTAATCTCTGCATCTCAACACGACCTGACAGTGGAAGACCTGATTACAGAAGAGGACCGTGTGGTCACCATTTCACACGGTGGTTATGCCAAGACGCAACCTTTGAGTGATTATCAGGCCCAGCGTCGCGGTGGCGTTGGCAAAGCTGCGTTAGCGGTCAAGGATGAGGATTTTGTTGAGCACCTATTAATAGCCAGCACTCACGCCACTATTTTGTGCTTTTCTAACCTGGGGAAAGTGTACTGGCTGAAGGTCTACCTGATACCACTTGCGGGTCGTAATTCGCGGGGCCGTCCTATGGTTAACCTGCTCCCCTTAGAGGCAGGGGAGCGTGTCACTTCGATTTTGCCGGTTGAGAAATACGCAGAGGGTCATTACATTTTTATGGCAACTGCCAACGGTACTGTGAAGAAGACGCCTCTCACAGATTTTGCTCGCAGGCGCAGCGTAGGTCTGCGAGCCCTGCACTTGGATGACGACGATGTGCTGGTCGGCACCGCAATTACCCAGGGTGATTGCGATGTCATGCTGTTCAGCAGTGAAGGCAAGGCCGTACGATTCAAGGAAACGGATGTGCGATCAATGGGTCGCACCGCGCGTGGGATACGTGGGATTCGCTTGGGAGAAGGCTACAATATGATTTCTCTTATTATTCCGCAGCCAGACGGTATGGTGTTGTCCGTGAGTGAAAATGGCTACGGAAAACGCACTCAAATCGAGGGCTTTCCTACCAAGGGCCGCGGCGGCAAGGGGTTGATCGCGATGTCGACCAGCGCTCGCAATGGTAAAATGGTGGGTGCCGTTCAAGTGTTCGACGGTGACGAACTCATGCTGATTTCCAACCAGGGGACTCTTGTGAGGACTCGCAGTGATGAAGTTTCAATTCTGGGGCGTAACACGCAAGGTGTGCGAGTTATTCGCACCAAGGACGGAGAGAGCCTGGTAGGTGTGCAACGTATCGATGAGCCTGATGCAGACTTAATCTTAGAAAACAGCGAAGACGAAATAGAAGACGGCGCTGGTGATTAATACAATGTGCCTTCAAGATATGAGGAAGTAAGTAAAATGTCCCGTTGTTATAACTTTTGTGCCGGACCGGCCGCTTTGCCGGAGTCGGTACTCGAAATTGCCCGCAATGACATGCTGGAGTGGCATGGCAAGGGTGTATCCTTGATGGAGATGAGCCATCGAAGCCCCGAAGTAGTAGGAGTGGTGAATCACGCAGAGCAAACGCTGCGAAGCTTGCTGGGTATTACTGAGGATTACGCAGTGTTGTTTTTACAAGGGGGTGCCAGCACACAGTTTGGTTCTGTGCCACTTAACTTGCTTGGCGACAAACTCAGCGCGGATTATGTTAATACGGGGCAGTGGTCCAAAAAGGCGATAGAGGAAGGTCGGCGCTACTGTGAGGTGAACGTTGTTGCCAGTTCGCAGGACACCAATTTTAGTACGATCCCACCTCAAGCTCAGTGGCAATTGGGCAATGACGCAGCCTACCTGCATTACACCCCGAACGAAACCATTGGTGGTGTAGAGTATTTCTGGACACCGCAGGTGGAAGTGCCACTAGTAGCGGACATGTCCTCTACCATTTTGTCGCGGCCGACACGGGTGGAAGATTTTGGCGTTATTTATGCGGGTGCCCAGAAAAATATCGGCCCTTCTGGTCTCACTTTGGTCATTGTGCGTCGTGATTTATTGGGTAGGGCTAATGCCATGTGCCCCGCCATGCTTAACTGGCAGTTGGCTGCAGAAAATGAGTCTATGTACAACACGCCACCGACGTTCGCCTTGTATCTGGCGGCATTGGTTTTCGATTGGCTGGTGGAGCAGGGCGGGCTGTTAGGCATTGAGACGATCAATCGTCGCAAGGCGCAAAAACTCTATGCAGCAATCGATAATAGTGATTTCTATGCCAACCCGGTCGAACTTCCGAGTCGTTCCTTAATGAATGTCACCTTCACTCTGGCGGATGCTGCTCTGGATAAACAATTCCTTACTGAATCGGAGTCAGCGGGTCTGTTGAATCTCAAGGGCCACCGGTCAGTAGGAGGCATGCGCGCCAGTCTCTACAATGCGGTGAGTGAGGCAGCGGTGGATGCGCTGATAGCGTTTATGCTGGACTTCGAACAACGTAACGGTTGATTTTCTGCTTATGACAGATACCAGAGATCTAGACCAAGTCAGGGCAGATATAGACGCCATTGACCAGGACATTCAGGCGTTGATTAATCGCCGGGCCCAGTGCGCACAGCGTGTCGCCGAGATCAAAATGAGCGAGGCGGCAGCGGCCCACGAACGCGGTGAGGCCCAGGCCGAGGTGGTGTATTACAGACCGGAGCGCGAGGCTCAGGTATTGGAGCGCATTCTTAAGCGCAATGCTGGTCCGCTTGATGCCCCCAGCGTCGTGCATATTTTTCGTGAAATTATGTCGGCCTGCCTCGCGCTTGAAAAGCCGCTGCAAGTTGCTTACTTGGGGCCTCAAGGCACTTTTACTCAGGGTGCGACCATTAAGCACTTTGGTCATGCCGGCGTCTGCGTGCCGCAAACCACGATTGACGCCGTATTCTCGCAGGTTGAGTCCGGTGAGTGTAACTACGGTGTGGTGCCGGTGGAGAATTCAACCGAAGGAATGGTGAGCCATACGCTGGATAACTTCATGGATTCATCTTTGAAGATTTCGGGGGAAGTGGAAATGCGTATCGGGCACCATCTACTGGTGGCCCCGAACACCTTGGAGGGCAGTATCACTCGCATCTGCGCACACCAGCAGGCTCTTGCGCAGTGCCGGCATTGGTTGGACAAGTATTGGCCGCATGTCGAGCGCGAAGCGGTTAGCAGTAATGGAGAGGCGGCCCGGATGGCGTCTGAGTGTCAGGGCGTGGCTGCAGTGGCTGGAGATACGGCGGCAGAGCTCTATCAGTTAGATAAGTTGGCGTCGCACATTGAGGATTATACAAACAATACTACCCGATTTTTAATTATTGGACGAGAAGATGTGCCGCCGAGTGGTCGAGACAAAACTTCGATTATCGTCTCCAGTCGTAATAAGCCGGGTGCTCTGTTTACGCTGCTGGAACCGTTCAGGCGAGGCGGGGTCAACCTGACCCGTATCGACACTCGACCCTCCCGCACTGAGAAATGGGCCTACGTATTTTTTATTGAGTTTGAGGGCCATTTACAGGACGAGAAAGTCGCTGCCATTATTGCGGAGTTGGAAGAGCAATCCATTTTGTTGAAACCCCTGGGATCTTATCCCCAGGCGTTGTTGTAGGTGCGGTGTGACTTACGCTTCTGACAATGTGGTGATTGTTGGGCTCGGTCTTATCGGCGGGTCGCTTGCTAGGGCGTTGCGCAGCAGTGGTTTCAGCCAGCGTTTTATTGGCTATGGACACCGAGAGGCTTCTTTGCAGCGCGGGGTGGAACTGGGTGTCATAGACGAATTCACGCTTGATCTTGACGAAGCGATTGAGCGAGCGGATATCATTGTGATCTGTACGCCGACACTGACGACAGTGCAGATGCTGGAGAAAATCTTGCCCCGGCTGTTAGGTCGGTCTGGCGGCCCAGTGATTACCGATGTGGCCAGCGTCAAAGGCAATTTACGCACTGCCGCGATTGCAGTTGCCGGCGCAATGCCGCCGCAACTCGTATTGGGACACCCCATAGCAGGTTCACAGTACAGTGGAGTGAACGCCTCAAAAGCCGACTTATTTGTTGATCACCGCGTGATCCTCACGCCCGATGCCGCCAATGATCCGGCGGCAGTGGAACTGGTGCGTGCAATGTGGCGCAGTGCCGGTGCTGAAGTGGTTGATATGACGGTGGAGCAGCATGATGCAGTGCTGGCCTCGACCAGTCATCTGCCACATGTGCTGGCCTATACTTTGGTCGATGCATTGGCGTCAGCGGATAATAGCGAGGATGTTTTTCGCTGCGCCGCCGGTGGCTTTCGAGACTTTACTCGCATTGCATCGAGCGACCCCATTATGTGGCGCGATATCGCTATTGCTAACAAATCCGCGTTACTCAATTCTATTGATTTGTTCAGCGATCATCTCGCTCGGTTACGTGAAGCCGTGCAGGATGAGAACGCGCACGAATTATTCAACACTTTTGATCGAGCCAAGCAGGCCCGAGATGAGTTCGCGACCCTATTGGCTCAGCGGATTCAGCCAAAACTTCCCTAAGGCGCCCAAAACTTATGCAATTCAAGATACTGCCCGGTGGCGCAATGAGCGGGGAGGCTAGGGTTCCAGGGGATAAATCGATCTCCCACCGTTCTATAATGCTAGGTGCTTTAGCCAACGGAACCACACGGGTTAAGGGATTTCTCGAGGGAGAGGATGCGCTGGCAACGTTGGCGGCGTTTCGTGCCATGGGAGTCCAAATTGAGGGTCCTGAGCACGGTAATGTCACCGTCCATGGCGTTGGACTACACGGCCTGACTGCGCCTGCCGACGCTCTGGATTTGGGTAATGCCGGGACCGGTATGCGTTTAATATGTGGTCTTTTAGCGGGACAGGCCTTCGATGCCCAACTGACAGGGGACGCCTCGCTCTGCAGTCGCCCCATGGGTCGAGTCATCGACCCTCTTACAATGATGGGCGCGAGCATTCAATCCGCCGAGGGCGGCAGACCCCCACTGGCAATTCGTGGAGGGCAAAAACTGCGCAGTATTCACTACGAACTGCCCATGGCTAGCGCTCAGGTCAAATCCTGTGTGTTACTGGCGGGCCTCTACAGTGAAGGCTGGACTTCCGTTGCAGAGCCTGGCCCCTCTCGTGACCATACCGAGCGCATGCTGCGTGGATTTGGTTATCCGGTGCGGTCCGTTAAAGGTGTGATTTCACTGCAAGGAGGCGGCAGTCTCCAGGCTTGCGATATCGATGTGCCTGCAGATATCTCCTCTGCGGCTTTTTTTCTGGTGGCGGCAAGCATTGCGCCTGGTTCAGACCTTATTCTGACCCATGTGGGCATTAACCCTACCCGTATCGGTGTCATCACTATTCTGCAGTTGATGGGAGCGAATATCACTCTTCAAAATCACACCGAGGTGGGAGGGGAGCCCGTTGCGGATATTCGCGTGCGCTCAGCTGCGCTAAGGGGTATCGAGATACCGTTAGATCAGGTGCCACTGGCAATAGACGAGTTTCCTGTGTTGTTTGTTGCCGCAGCTTGCGCAACTGGGCGTACCGTATTAACGGGTGCCGAAGAATTGCGGGTCAAGGAAAGCGACCGTATTGTCGCTATGGCAGAGGGTCTTAGTACTCTGGGGATCATCAACGAAGTGCTGGAAGACGGCATCATTATAGAGGGTGGCATCTTCGGCGGTGGTGTCATCAAAACCTACCATGATCACCGTATTGCGATGTCATTTGCCATTGCTGCCCTGCGTGCTAAAGACGAAATTACCGTACTCGATTGCGATCATGTGGCGACGTCGTTCCCTGGCTTCGACTCTTTGGCTCGAAGTCTGGGATTGCAGATACAAGCTGAGGCGAGTTAGGCATGGTGACCACCGTTCCAGTGATTACAGTTGATGGCCCTTCCGGCGCAGGCAAGGGCACTATTAGCCATATGCTTGCAGAACACCTTGGCTGGCACCTGTTAGACAGTGGCGCACTGTATCGTGTGACGGGGCAGGCTTGCCTGATTGAAGGTGTGAGTTGGGGCGACTACTCGGCTGTTGCTGAAATAGCCAGGCATCTGGAGGTGTCTTTCTCGACGGCTAAAAATGGCGAAATTCTGGTTGCCTATAAAGGGTTAGATGTGAGCTCAGCTATTCGTACGGAAGAGGGGGGCCGCGGAGCATCCAAGGTGGCGGCTATTCCCGCAGTGCGTGAGGCCCTGCTGCAGCGTCAGCGGGAGTTGCAGCGATCGCCTGGCCTAGTGGCAGATGGGCGCGATATGGGCACGGTGGTATTTCGCGATGCACCGCTTAAATTCTTCCTAACGGCCAGTGTGTCAGAACGCGCGGCGCGGCGCTATACCCAGTTGATTGCAAAAGGGGAAAGTGTTAGTCTGCCGCGCCTTCTAGAGGATATAGAGGAACGAGATGCGCGTGACAAAAGCCGCGAAATCTCCCCCCTAGCCCCCGCAGAAGACGCCATTGTTATCGACAGCAGCGCCTCTCCCATCGCAGATGTGTTTGAACGCGTCATGTACGAGGCGAAAAACAAGGGTTTTAGCTAGCGGCTTTCGGCATCTAAAACCTCTTGCGTAAATGGCATTTAACGCTGCTTTACCCGCGCACTCCAGTTTAGAGTGGGGAATGCAGATTTTATTGGATGACCCGTGTCGACTGGAGGCGCGGTAGAGGCAGGCAACTGGCTCGATCAATTTAAACAGGTACTGTGTAATGAGCGATTCCTTCGCGGAACTATTTGAAGAAAGTCTAAAAACCGTCGATATGAAGCCCGGTTCGATTGTCACCGGGGTTATTATTGATATCGATAATGAGTGGGTCACTGTACATGCGGGCTTGAAATCCGAAGGTGTGATCTCTCGTGACGAGTTCCTTGATGCCAACGGCAATTGTAGCCTCAGCATCGGTGACGAAGTACAGGTAGCACTGGAGGCCGTGGAAGACGGTTTTGGTGAAACTAAACTGTCTCGCGAAAAGGCCAAGCGTGCCGAATCCTGGAAAGACCTCGAAGCAGCACACGAAGCCAACGCCGTAGTAGTCGGCATTATCAATGGCAAGGTCAAAGGCGGTTTTACCGTCGACATCAATACTATTCGGGCTTTCCTGCCGGGTTCTTTGGTGGATGTACGCCCAGTTCGCGAAACCGCGCATCTGGAAGGCAAGGAGCTGGAATTCAAGGTTATAAAGCTGGATCAAAAGCGTAACAACGTAGTGGTGTCACGCCGCGCTGTTATGGAAGCGGCTAATAGCGTTGAGCGCGATGCGCTGCTGGAGTCGTTACAGGAAGGTATGTCTGTCAAGGGTATCGTGAAGAACCTGACTGACTACGGCGCATTTGTAGATTTAGGCGGTGTTGACGGCTTGCTTCACATTACCGACATGGCGTGGAAGCGCATCAAGCACCCCTCCGAGATCGTGGAAGTTGCTCAAGAAATTGATGTCAAGATTCTTAAGTTTGATCGAGAGCGAAACCGCGTATCCCTGGGTCTGAAACAGCTCGGTGAAGATCCATGGTTGGAAATTACAGGGCGCTATCCTGAAGGCACTCGTGTGATGGCTAAAATCACTAACCTCACTGACTACGGCTGTTTTGCAGAGTTGGAAGAGGGTGTTGAAGGGCTGGTGCATGTGTCTGAAATGGATTGGACTAACAAGAATGTTCACCCTTCCAAAATTGTCAATTTGGGTGATGAGTTAGAGGTGCTGGTGCTCGATATTGATGAAGAGCGTCGTCGTATTTCTCTGGGCATCAAGCAGTGTCAGCAAAACCCGTGGGATGCTTTTGCATCACAATATACTAAGGGCGCTAAAATCTCCGGCAATATCAAGTCGATCACTGACTTTGGTATCTTTATCGGACTGGAAGGCAATATTGATGGCTTGGTGCACTTGTCCGATATCAGCTGGAATGAAACGGGCGAAGAGGCCGTTCGCAACTATAAGAAGGGTGACGAGATTGAGACGGTTATCCTGTCAATTGATTCTGAGCGGGAGCGTATTTCCCTTGGCGTCAAACAGTTGGAAGACGATCCCTTCAGTAACTATGTTGCCGAAAATGATCGTGGTGCCATCGTCACTGGAGAAGTTGTCGAAGTCGATGCCAAGTCGGTGACGATAAAACTGGCGGAAGAAGTTGAAGGTATTCTAAAAGCCGCCGACATTAGTCGCGAAAAGGTTGAAGATGCCCGCAATTCCTTTAAGGTTGGCGATTCTGTTGAAGCTAAGATCATCTCGGTTGATCGTAAGACACGTGCTCTTGCCCTGTCCATTAAGGCCAAGGACTTTGACGACGAGAAGGAGGCAGTGAAGTCTCTCAAGGACTCTGAGAGTGAGACAGCTTCACCGGGTACGATCGGTGACCTTATCAAGGCGCAGATGACCGACAAATAGCCCCACGACTGAGCCTCGGTTCACTTCCCCCAAAGGGCCCATCTTCGATGGGCCCTTTTTTGTTGGGGGCCAGATGAGAGGGAGAATGAGGGCGTATTAAATCCACTTTTTCGTTATAAAATAAGGACTTGCGAAAAATTACCGAAGGGTACACAATACCCATTCTTTGAGTATACGCCATAAGAACACCTCGCTAGGGGGCTGCATGACTAAAAGTGAGCTGATCGAGGCAATTTTGTCTCGACAGAGCCAATTGTCTTCCAAGGATGTGGAACTGGCGGTGAAGACCGTTCTGGAGCATATGTCGCAAGCGTTGTCTGATGGCGAACGTATTGAAATCCGTGGTTTCGGTAGTTTTTCGCTGCACTTTCGCGAGCCTCGTCGCGGTCGCAACCCCAAGACTGGCGATGCTGTTGAGCTCCCTGGTAAGTATGTACCTCATTTCAAGCCGGGCAAGGAACTGCGTGAGCGGGTGAATATAGGCCTGCAATCCGAGTATTAGACTTGTTCTGCGACAAACAGACGGTATGATCGAGAGGTCGTACCGTTTTTTTTAGACGTTTTTTAGATGTTTTTTAGTGATCTGGGTGATTCAATGAAGCCATTGCGCAAACTGTTGACTGTTTTAATTGTACTGGCCATGCTTGTGGTCAGCGTGCTATTTGCGTTGCAAAATAAGGTGCAGGTACCTCTGGATCTCTTAGTCTATAGCTTCGGAGCACAAAGTTTGGCTTTGTGGATTCTGGTTGCATTCGCATTGGGTGGGCTTCTGGGTATGCTTATCTCGTTTGTGATTCTGCTGCGAACGCGCGCATCGTTGAAATCGGCGAGACGGCAGTTGGAAAAGAGCAGAGTGGAGATCAGTAAACTGCAAGGTGAAGTCTCTTCGCGATTTGTCTCGTGACAGGGCCTGTCATTGTCGCTCTGGATTATTCTCTGGCGTCTACCGCGCTGGATTTAGCACGGCGCCTCTCGCCAAAGCTGTGTCGGCTAAAAGTCGGTAAGGAGTTGTTCACCAGTAGTGGGCCCGCATTGGTAGAAGAGCTGCAGAATCTTGGTTTCGAGGTATTTCTGGACCTAAAGTTCCATGACATTCCAAACACTGTGGCCGGCGCGGTTCGGGCGGCGGCGGAATTGGGTGTCTGGATGGTAAACGTACATGCCTCCGGTGGCCGCAGAATGATGGCTGCCGCAGGTGAGGCGGTCGCAGCCTTTTCCCAGCGCCCTTTGTTGATTGGCGTGACGGTTCTAACCAGTATGTCCGATGCGGACTTGTTGGAACTGGGTTATAGCGAAACTGCACAAGATCGTGTTTTGCGCTTGGCGGGTCTTGCCGCCGAAAGTGGATTGGACGGCGTAGTTTGCTCGGCGTTGGAGGCGTCGGTAGTCCGCCAGACGCGAGGAAATGCATTTTGTCTGGTTACCCCGGGTATTCGTATGACCGGCGATGATGGTGCAGATCAGCGTCGCGTGGTGACGCCCTCAGATGCCCTGGCGATGGGGGTCGATTACCTGGTCATTGGCCGCTCTATAACAGCGGCAGTGGACCCTTTGGCAGCACTTGAACGTGTCCATCATCAGCTGGGTTTTACGCCGTAAGATCATATGCAGTCTCGTAGGCTCCGCTACTCCCAATAAGTGCTAACATTTTGGTAGTGCGGATGTCTGCATGGAAGCAGTTTACCTAAATGGAGATTTCATTATGATCAATTCCCTCTGGATACAAGCCAATACCCGAGCTGCTATGGCGGCAAGGAATATACGTTGGACGGATTTCTGGGGCGCAATCGTCGCCTCGTTTTTCATGTTAGTACTGGTCGTTGGGCTATTGACGGGCAGTCCGTCAGTACTCGCGCAAGAGCAAAGTTTGAACGTTTCGCCACCAGTCACTTCGGTAAATATCAATACCGCTGGTGCTCAGGTGCTGGCAGCAAATCTCAAGGGAGTCGGTGAAACTCGCGCGATGGAGATTGTACGCTACCGTGAGTCCTATGGTCCCTTTGAATCTGTCGACGAACTCGCAGATGTGAAGGGAATCGGAAAGTCCACGCTCGACATGAACCGCAGTGTAATAACACTGGAATAAGCCAACCGCATCCGTATCATTGGGGGGCTGTGCCCCCTTCTTCACCATAGTGACCCAATATCGTGAAATGCATTGTCAGTGGTGCCACCGGTTTTATCGGTCGTAAGCTTTGCCAGCAACTCGAAGCTCGAGGCCACGTCGTTATTGCGCTGAGCAGGCGTGGCGATGTGTTGGGTAATGGTGAGCCGACCTTGGCACTGGACTTTACGGTGAATGACCCTAGTGAGGATTTACTGTGCGGGGTGGATGTATTTTTTCATTTAGCTGGCATTGCTCATCAGCAGGCGCCAGAGTCAGCGTACGAAGTGTTGAATTATCGTGCAACGGAGCGTCTTGCAAAATTAGCGTCAGCGGCCGGCGTCAGGTGTTTTATATTCCTTAGCAGTGTGAAAGCGATGGGCTCGCCCGCATCTCTTCACCTGCGTTCAGAAAGCGAGTGCGCTGTACCCAGTGATCCTTATGGGCTATCCAAGTGGCATGCGGAACGTGCTTTGCAGCAGGCATTTTCGGACGATGAGATGTCTGTGGTGATCTTGCGTCCGGCTTTGGTGTACGGGCCTGATGTCAAAGGCAATTTGCAGGCATTTTCCCGCGGTATACGTTGGGGTTTGCCGAGACCTCCAAATCGGGGCGCCCGCTCCATGATCGCAGTGGAGGATTTGGTCGCTTTACTGTGTGTGATAGCACAACGCCCACCCGTGGGAGTGCAGCTGTGGATAGCGTGCGATGCGCAGAGCTACAGCACACAGGTCATTTACGACCTGATGCGAAAAGCCAGTGGCAAAGGCAGGGGTACTGGTTGGCTTCCGCACTGGGCTTGGTGGCTGGGCGCGCAGGTGCTGGATATGACATCTGGACAGCAAAGTGGGTCTACCTACGAGAAGCTGTTTGGCACTGAACTGTATAGCAATGCAGCCGTTTTAGCGGATACTGATTGGAGGCCTCGGGTCACGCTGGAACACGTCATCGAAGACATGATTTTGCCAAGAGACGCTGACTCGTGACAGCACTCGTAACCACGTTTCTGCTGTCGGCCTTGTTGTGCGGAGGCTACTTACGGCTTGCCCGAGTTAGACGGTTCC